>Ga0136644_10000731_pt1 | contig 26279 bp, 16 predicted proteins | sample C_130820_EF_Meta_FD_94780 | JGI IMG/M metagenome (GOLD analysis project Ga0136644, IMG submission 94780) | Freshwater microbial communities from Lake Croche, Canada to study carbon cycling - C_130820_EF_MetaG (v2) (version 2) | ecosystem: Environmental > Aquatic > Freshwater > Lake | place...
GTAATTCGCGGGTGATACCGAGGCGTCGGTCTGCACGGCCCTGCCCCACGCCCTGCTCGTCGCCGACAACACGCCGACCGCCACGCTCGGCGTCGCGGCGTCCCAGGTGCGACCGAGGGCGAGCGTCCACTGACCGACCGCGAGCGAATCGGCTGGAGCCGGCTCGGGCACGACCAGTTCCCCGGCGGCGGAACCCGCCAGGCCGGCAACCTGGAGGAGCACGAGCCCCCGTGAAAGGTCGCGACCCACCACCCGTGCCGCCCGTCTCTCGCCCGCCGGCAGCACCACGATCGCCTGTCCGACGTCGCGGGGCACGGCGAACGACGTCGTGATCACGAGCCCATCGGGCCCCACGACGGTCCCGGTCGATGGCCCGGCTGCGGGAGCGGCCTCCGCGGCCGCCCCGACGTCGGCCGCCGACGGACCCGCCGGCTCCACGCGCACGACCGCCCGGGACACCCGCGCCGCCGCCGACCGGAACGCCTCCTCCTCGAGCGCGAAGATGTCGCCCCATGCCGATCCCACGACGCAACACCACGCCGTCACCGCCACGACGCCGATCAGCCCCATCGCGGGCGGGCCGGGCAGTTGGACCGACTCGTCGCGCTCGCGCATGCGCGTGTTCATCGCCGGACTCCTGCAGGCCTGGCCCCGAGGTCGCAGTCCACGATGGCCCCGCCACGGATCACGGTGACGCGCACCGGATCCCCCTCCGCGACGACCGCGAGCGCCTGCCGCACGGCGGAACGGGAGGAGACCGCGAGACCGTTGACGGCCACGACGAGGTCGTCCGGCAGCAGTCCCGCCCGCGCCGCGGCCGAATCGGGCAACGTGGACTCGACGAAGGGGGGCGTCTTGTCGAGCAGATCGGGCACCAGCACGAGGCCCAGCACGAGCGGATCGATCATCGCGGCCGCGGCATCGGCGGGCGGAGGCGCCATCGCCTCGCCGGCCATGATATCGCGGTGGGCACGGGCGAGTTCCGCGACCGGAATCGCGTAATTCAGCCAGACGCCGCTGGCCGAGGACCGCAGTTCCTTGCCGAGCAGCCCGACGAGCCGCCCCTGCCGGTCGATCAGCGCCCCCCCCGGCGAACCGGGATTGTTGGTCGTGCAGTCGAGGACGTAGACGTCCCCGCGGAAGGGCGCCTCGTAGGCCCCGCGCCGGGCGGCCAACGGCACGAGCGCGGCGATCACGCCGTGCTGCGCGCTCACGCGTTCGTCCCCCACGGCCACGCCGAACAGGTTCGACAGGGCGAAGACCCGGCTCCCGACGTCGAGCGGCGGTGATTCGTCGAGCACGAAGGCGGGCAGATCTTCGCCGTCGAGCTTCAGGACCGCCAATTCGCGGCGGGGGTCGATGCCGCGGAGCGTCGCCCGAAACCTCCGGCCGTCGTCGAGCACGCAGTCGATGTCGTCGGCATCGAGCACGGTGCTCGCCACGGTCACGACCTGTCCGTCGGGAGCGACGAGCACGCCGCTCTGGTAGGCCTCGAGTCCGCGAATGCCTCCCGCACCGTACACCTTCACCACCTTGCGGGCCGCGGCCGCGATCGTCTCGCCCGGCGTGACCGCTTCCGCCGGCCAGCCCAGGCCGCACCAGACGCAGGCCGCGGGCACGAGGAACCGCACCACCGACGCGAGACCACGCCGCAGGCCGTCGTTCATGACGCTCCTCCCGGCGGGCCGGAAGCGGCCGGCTCGAACGTGATCTCCTCGACGTGGAACGTGCCGAACAGCCTGTCGCCGTGCCGCACTTCGATCACACCCGGCATCCCGGATGGCCGGCCGGGATGGGGCTCGAACCGCACGTCGCACGGATCGACGTCGGGAGCCGGCCAGAGTTCGATGCCGATCACGACGCCATCCGGCCCCATGGCGAACCGGGCCTCGACCGCGGAGGCCGAGGCCTCGAGCACGTCCACGAGCTCGGTGGTCGCGGCGTCGCCGAGGCTCCGCGGATCGCGGGGTTGCGTGCCCCAGTAGCTCGTGCGACCGAGCCTGGCGGGGCCCTCGACGAGCAGCCGCCGCCACAGCAACAGCGCCGCCAGCAATCCGCCGCTCCCCGGCGGTCCAGGGTCGGCGTCGAGTTCTCCCGTGGCATCGACCTCCGTGGTGCCGGTGGGCAGATCGATCAGGCCACGCTCTGCCGAGAGCACGATGCGAAAGGGGGCGCCGGTGCCGAGCCGGCCGCGCACGACCCAAGCCCCTTCGACGGCAGCCCACGGAGCGGACATCGCGATCCGCTCCGCCACCCGCTCGCGCTCGAGCAGGTTGAAGTGATGATTGGTGAAGCCGGGCCGGGCCTCGTGGAGATTCCGCACCTTCTCCGGCAACGGTGGCGTCGGCTGGTCGGCCGCCGGCTCCGGGTTCTTCTCCGGATCCTGCGGCGGCCCGGGCTTCTGCTCTTGATCCTGCGCCGCGACGATGCGGGCAAGTTCGGCCGGGCGGTGCAGCGCCGCGAGCCGCACGATGATCTGCTGCGGGCGACCCGCACGACGAAAGACGAGCGGCACCCGCCAGCCGGCGGGCAGGGTTCCGAGCACGTTCTTCAGGGCATTCACGGTGCGCACGGCGCGACCTGCGACCGCCACGATCTCGTCGTCGTACCGGAGCCCGCGGCGCCAGGCGTCGGATGACTCCAGGATGTCGGACACCACGACTCGGCCGTCCGCGTCGCTGCCCACCGTGGCTCCGAGCGTGGCGTGATCGACGAGTCGCCCACCCTTGAGGAAACCGAGGAAATTCCGCAGTTGATTCGCGGAAATCGCGTACCCCACGCCGACGTTGACGCGGCCCCGCTTCTCGAACGAGGCCCGACCATTCACGCCGATCAGCCGGCCCCGCGCGTCGAACAGACCACCACCCGAGTTGCCCGGATTGATCGCCGCGTCGACCTGGATGCAGTCGGCATATTCGAGGATCGTGCCGGCGGGAAATTGGTACCGATGCACGCCCGACACGATGCCCGCGCTGATCGACGGCCTGAGGTCGGTGGCGAGCAGGAACGGATTGCCGGCGGCGAAGCAGAAGTCGCCCACCTCGACCTCGTCGCTGTCGGCCAATTCGGCGAACGGCAGTTCGTCGCGGCCGACGACCTTGACGAGCGCCACGTCGCCGGTGGGATCGAGCCCCACGAGGACCGCATCCTCGACGCTGCCGTCGGACAGACCGCACTTCATCGCCACGCCTGCCGGCTGCACCACGTGGAAGTTCGTCAACGCGTAGCCGTCGGCACTGATGAGCACGCCGGAGCCGCCGCCGGCCTCGCCGGCGAAGATGGCCAGTGCCGTCCGCGCGGCGCGTGCGATGACGTCGATCCGCTGCCGCTCCGCCGCGAGAACCTCCCCGGCCACCGCACCGCCGCGGGCCGTGGTTTCGGGCGCGTCATCCGCGCGTGCGGCCACCGCCGCCGCGCCGATCGCGGCCACCGCCACGCCCGCCGCCCGCGCGACGAACCGACCGCGCCGCCGCCGAAGATGCCGAGGCTCGATGCTCATTGCTCGATGGCCGGCTCCAGCAGCCTGACCGCGCCGGCCATGCCGCCGGCCGGTCCGAAATCGACCGTCACGACGAGGCGTCTTGCTCCGGCGACGTCGACGTCCACCGGCACCGCCTCCTCACCGGAGACCATCTGCTGCAGGACGGTCCGACCGTCGAGCGCGATCGTCAGGGCCGCCGGCCCCGGGCCCGCGGCCTGCACGAGACGCATCCGCAATCGCCGGCCCTGTGGCGGGATCCGCCACGTGGCCACGGTCCGGGGCCGCATCACGAGATCCAGTTTCGTCGCGGTCTGCCCGTCGGCCGCGACCGCGCGTGGGGCGAAGTAGGCGGCGAGATCGGCCACGGCGGCGAGCGGGCCGAAAAACGGATCGACGTCGAGTCGCTCGGGCGGGAGCGTGGCAAGGTGCGTCGTGCGGCCGGCGGCGTAGTCGATCCCCTCGAGCGCGCCGGCCGGCAGCGTCGTCCGCCGCTCCGCGTCGTCGCCATCCAGCACCAGCCCCGCGGGCGTCCACGCCACCGTCTCCGCCCGCAGGATTCCACCGGTGACCCGCACCACCGTGCCGGGGGCGGGCGAATTCCCGCGCAGCCAGCGCAGGCCGATCACCTTCGACCGCCGCACCGGGATCGTCTCGTCGTCGATGACGACGGTCACACTGTCGGCGGACACCGCCTTGATCGCGCATTCGACGAACTCATAACCGGCTCCCTTGCCGACCACGACGAGATCGCTCGTCACGCCGTCCGGCACCGCTTCGAGCCACCTGTGTCGGGCCCCGGGATCGGCCGCGATGAACTCGACCTCGCGGACCCGGGTGAGCGGCAGTTCCGCCCTTCCACCCGGCAGCGACAGCCCGGAACCGGCACCGCTGACGAAAAAATCCTCCCCTTCGAGAAACGTGCCGTCGGTGAACGCGACGCGCACGCGGCCCGCCGCCGGAGCGGGTGTTCCCTCGATCGCCCGCACCTTCCCGACCGGCAGGGAGAGGGCCGTCCCGTTCTCCGCAGCGATCTCGATGGTGCGGCCGTCGATGGCGACGAGCGTGCCCGTCTGTCGCGTCCCGTCGTCGAGCTCGACGACGAACGCCGCGGCCCGAGCGACGCACTCGTGCGCCGAGGCGATCACCAGCAGCAGCGAGACGAGGGAAACGGTCCGGGTGGTGCGGCTCATGCGATCGAAAGGTCGGCTCATGGCGCGGTTACGGGGCGTCCGCTCCCGCGGCCAGACGCTTGAAGTACTGCTCGATGACCTCCCGGTAATGGGCCGGGAACTCGCGGCCGATCTGCTGCAGCGCCTCGTCGCGGCGATGCGGCGGCAGGTTGCCCCAGCCGTCGGTCCCGCCCAGATCGCGCCGGGTGACCTCACCCGGCCCCTTCCCGTCGGCGATCCGACTGTCATCCATCGGCTTCCCCTGGCCACCGCGGCCCGAACCGCCCCCGCCTCCGCCTCCGGACTGGCACTGCTGCTGTTGCTCCTCGAGCTTCGCGATCAACTTGTCGAGCGACTCGACGACACCGTCCTGAACGGCCCGCGTCCGCGGCCCTGCCCTGCCCTGGTCCAGCCGCCGCGTGATGTCGCGCATCCTCCGCGCGATGTGATCGAGGGATTCCTCCTCCAGCGTTGCGATGTCGGCCCGCAGCAATCGGGCCAGCCGCTCGTAGCGCACCGGAATCTCGCCCGCCCGTTCGAGGAGCCGGTCGAGCGAAGCGACCGCCGCATCCGCATCGAGCAGCCAGTGCTGGCAGGCGGCCCGGTGGAACAACAGCGCCGCCGGATCGACGGCGGTCTCGGGATCCAGATCGGCAAGCAGCGTGAGTCCCTCGTCGAACCGGTCGCGACGCACGTACTCTCGGCCGAGCCACAGCCGCACCGCATCCCGGAGGAAGGGATCCAGTCCCGGGTCGGCGAGCCAGGCGTGGTCGGCGTCGGGATCGGCGGCCACCGCGGCGCAGCGCGGGTCGATCACGGCACACGCGGCCACGGTGCGGTCGAGCTGGTCGGGCCGCGCCGCGGCATCCGCCCAGACGCGGCGCGCGGCCTCGCGCACCTCGCCCGGCACGGCGGCAGAATCGAGACATCTGAACAGCCCGGCCTGCACCGCTTCGACGGCGGGGATGCTCCATGTCGGCGGCCGCTCGAGGTCCCGCTCGACGTCGGATCGCGGCACGTCGGCCGCCACCGAGCCGGCGAACGACGTGCAGGCGACGACGGCGGTCACCAGTCCGGGCACGGCTCGGAAACATCGAGCGGTCATCAGGGGGAGACTCCCACGGCTTCTTCCATGATACCCGTCGCCGAGGCTTTGGGCGCGGGGACTCCGACCCGCTGCGCCCGCCGCGTCACTCCGTCCGGCCGGTGACGATATCGTGGGCCGCCCGCTCGATCGTCCGCTGCCGCTCGGCGAGCCGCTCGATCGCGTGCAGCAACTCCGGCTCGTCGGCACGCTCGACACCGTCGGTGAGCAGCTGCGCGAAACGCCGCGTGCGGGTGTTCACCCGCATCTGCAGCGAGCGGATCATCTTCAGCTCGGAGAGTTTGTCCACGAGCGGCTGCTCGCCGGGCTCCGCGGGCCGCCCACCGGCCGCCCCCTGCCGTCGTGCCTGCTGCTCCTTCTGCGCCTTCTCGAGCGCCGCGAGCATCTCCTCGAGGTTTGCGACGATGTCCTGCAGGAGCCCGCGGGTCGTGTCGCCGGTGTCGCCGCGTTCGAGCCTCGCCGCGGCCTGCGTCGCGTCGTCCCGAACCTGCTCGAGCGCCTCCGGGATCGCCACCGCGGAGCCGTCGTCGCGGACCAGCACGAGCGCCTTCGCGGCGTCGGCGGCGACGGCCGCCTGCTCACGGCCGAGCCGCGCCGCCTCCAACTGCCGCTCCCGATCCGCGCCGGCCGGAGAGGCCGCCGCCTCGGCCGTCAACTTCTCGACGCCGGCGAGGACCGCCCGCTCGACGCGCAGCATCCCGCGCAGTCGGGCCTCCAGTTGCACGAGCAACTTCTCGACCTCCTCCTCCCGCATCTGCCGCAGGATCTCCTCGAGTTCAGCCCGGGCGGTTTCCAGTTCCTCGACCGCTTTCTCCTGCGCCGCCCTGGCCTCGCGCCGCCGGGCTTCATCGAGCCGTTCCCGCGCCTGCTCCATCCGCTGGCGGGCCGACTCGAGCCGCTGCCGCGTGCGGCCGGCACGCGCGCCCTCGTCGTCGCCCTCGATCGACTTCTCGCGCTCGGCGCGTCCGGCCTGCCCACCGGACTCGGCGTCGTCCTCGGCGGCGCGGGAGGATTCCGCACCGTCTGCGGACGGCCCGCTCCGCTCGTCGCCGGCCTTCCCCGGGCCGGCGTCTTCCCCCGATCGGCCGCTCTCCTGCTGGTCCTTGCCCCCCTCCGCCGCGTCGCCCTGCGGAGCGCCGCCGCCGGAACGGGCATCCATCCGCTTGGCAAATCCATCCACATCCCGCGCCAGCGTCTCCGTCTCGTCCGCGAGCTTCCGTTGCCGTTCGGCGAGCCGCGCCCCGTCGCCGCCGGCCTCGGTGGATCCCTCGATGTCGCGCTGCTTCGCGATCGCCTTCGTGACGCGGGACAGAAACTGTCTGACCTGCTCCTTCGTCGTCGCCCGCTCGCGTTCGCCGTCACCAGCCTCGAGCACGCCGAGCAACTCCTGCAGCTTGTCGATCGCCGTCGCCTGGCTGCTGCCCGCCTTGAGGAGCTGTCCCTCCTCGAGCAGTTTCACGATCACGTCGAGCCGGTCGCCCACTTCCTCCTCGCGGGCCCGCGCGAACGCCGCCCGGAGGATCGCCGACCGCCGCGGATCGCTGGCGGCCAGCAGGTCGGCCAGCCGGAGAAACGTCCGCTCCAGGTCGCGGAACTGCGCGGCCACCTCCTGCTCGCGCGAGGCCAGGGGGGGCACGGCGACGGGAGGAACCGGCTCTGCAGCGCCACCGGGTGCCGGCGAGCCGGCGAGCAGCGCCAGGGCCAGGATTCCCCACGCGACCACGCGCCGTTGCGGCGGAAACGTCGAGTCGACGCGGAATGTGCCCATGACCCTCCCCTTCCGACTTCGCGGCTGCGGCTTCATGGCTGCTCGAGCGCCTCGCGGGCCCGTTGCTTCTGACGCTTAAGCGTTTCCGCGCGAATCTCCTCCTGCGTCCGGATCAGACCGCGCAGCAGATCCACGACCTCGTTGAACGTCTCCAACTCCATCATTCTATCGAGCACCGCCCGCATCCTCGCGAGGACCTCGTCGGTGAGCCGGACCACCTCGTCCCGCGGCGGGTTCCTCCGGCAGGCCGCGGCCACTCCCGGCAGGTCGGCGGTGGCGATCCTGCCGAGCGGGTCGGCGATCTGGGCCACGAGCCGCGTGTCGAGTTCGGGCGAGAGAAGTCCGTTGTTGTCGAGCTCCGCGCGGATGAGCCGGAAGGCGTCGGCGATTTCCGCCGTCTCGCCGGCCGCGCGGGAAGCGGCCTCGGCCAGCCTTTTCAGTTCGCCTTCCCCGTCGACCGGCCCTTCTCCATCCTCCACGTCGGCGGCGCCGGCCGGCTGGACCAGACGCCCGCGACTCTGCGCGAGGTCGTTCACGCAACTCTCGAATCGTCGCCGGAGGATGATCTCCCGGGCCTCGAGGAGGGCGAGCAGCGCCTCGGGAGTCACGACGTCGAGGCTCCACGCGTCGGAGGCGCCGATGTTCGGGCCGCCGGCGAGACGGCACCCGTCGAGCGCCGCGAGCGACACGACCACGCGCTGGCCCGGGGCCAGCGTGAGCGGCTCGAGCGCGGCGCGTTCGGGCTCGTCGGGCGGCAGTTCGACGAGCGAGACGCCGGGGCTCACGCGCCCGATCGGGAGCACCGTTTCACCGCCGCCGTCGATGCGGAGGAGGACGCGGGCCGACTCGATCCCGTGATCGTCGCTGATCGTTCCGGTGAACGGGAGCACGGCCCGCGGCGTGACGGCGGTCGAGATGCCCGGCATTCGCACCGCGACCTCGGGCGGTGCGTCGGGCACCGCCGAGAGCACGAACGAGATCGGCTCGCGGTTGACGAGACCGTCGGTGTCGGTGAGTCGCACCACGATCGTGCGGTCGCCCACGACAGGGTCGACCTTCGCGGTGATCGTGCGGCCCGCCGCCCCCGCCGGCAGGACCGCCACCACCTCCTCCCGCCCCTCCGCGACCGCGGCGACCGTGGCCTGCGCCAGATCCTTCGTCGCCGTGCAGGCGATCTCCACGCTCGCCCCGGCCGGCACCTGCACGAGCCGCGATGCCGGAACGCGGCGCGGCCCCCCGCCGAGATAGGCGGGCGGTGTCGCCGTGATCTCGAGCCGCTCGAGGGCCGGCGCGTCGACCACGAGCAGCCGCAGGTCGCGGAGACGAGCATCGCCGCCCCGCACCTCGAGCACGAGATCCTCGGAGACGCCCTTGAGCACGTGGCCGAACGCCTGCGACCCGTCCACGATCCCGCCGCGCGTCCCCATGCGGTCGGTCCGCCAGGTGCCGGCTCCCCGGCTGCGGAGATCGACCACTTCGGGCAGCCGCCGATCGGCCGCGGCCTTCACGACGATCTCCACGTCGGCGCCACGGGCGACGGTTCGGCGGCCGTCGACGAACCCCTCGGCCGCAAGCACGACGTCGCGGGGCCAGGGATCGTTCCGAAACAGCAGGTGGCGGGCCACCCAGAGGTCGGCCACCGCCGGCCTCGCGACCGCCAACGCAGCGATGCTCGCGACGCCCGCGAGCGCGGCCACCAGGAGCCCCGCCAGCCGACGACGCTGGAACAAACGTCCGATTTCGACCTGCTCGACCAGCGCCGTCGCCTCCGCGATCGTCCGCGCGAGCAGCCGCGGATCGACGTCGGATCGCGGCTGGTCGGCGAGTTCGATGGCGGTTGACAGGCTGTCGCGGAAGGCGGGATGGCCGCGTTCGACGAGCATCGCCAGGGCCCTGTCGGTAAGCGGTGCGGCGAGCCTCGCCACGAGCTTTCCGGCGAGCATGCCCCCGAGTCCGAGAGCCGCCGCCGCCGCGACGGCGACGCGCCAGGAGGCGGGCGGTTCGACGAGCCAGTCGGCGGCCAGCGTCGCCCAGAAGATCGCCGTGCCGGCGAGGCACACGAGGGAGATGGTCTCGATCCAGACCCAGCGCCGGGCGTTGCGTCGCAACCGGGCCAACAGGCCGCGCAGGGGGGTCATCTCCGCACGCGTGGCTCCCGGCGACTCGGGCTCGTCCTGCACTGGATCGGCGACGGCTGACACGGGACGGGGTTCCGGGGTGAGGTCGGTCGGAAAGGTCAGGCGAGCCGGACGATGCGGCGGAGGATCCACTCGACGCACAGGAGCCCGCACGCCGCCGCGAGAAGCGCGGCATTGAGCCGCCGCTTGAACGAGATGTCGGGAGCACCGGTCTCGTACTCGCGCCGCGTTCGATCGGGAAGCAGCGCGGCCAGCGACCTCGATGCCTCGGCCGTCCACGGCTCGGCGTCGAGGTACCGGGCCGATCCGCCCGACAGCACCGCCACCTGATCGAGCACCCCACGGTCGAGCCGCGGACGCTCCAGTTCGCGGTCTGGCAGCCGGGCCTGGATGCGGCGCGACAACCGTTCGCCCGAGCCGTCGCCGAGATCCACGTCGATCCGCCACGTGCCCTCGCGCGATGCGACGAACGCCCCGTGCACGATCCCCGGCCGGCCCGCCTCCGGGGCGAGAGCGACACGCACCGCCGCGCCGTCGGGCCCCACGGCCTGGCAGCTGATCGAGGCGGCATCCCCCGCACCCGCTTCGCCGGCTTCCGACACGATCCGCACCGGAACGCTCGACCCCACGGCGCAGCGATCCCGCTCCACCAGCAGCCGTGCCCGACGCGAGCCTCGCAGGAGCCGCCCCTGCGTCACGTGCCGCAGGAGTTGCGTCGCGAACCGCTCGTAGGCGGCGTCGTCGATGGCACGGAGTCGCCAGGTCTCGCCGCTGCCGAGATAGAACACGCTTCCGGACCCGTAGAACTGTCCGACCATGTAAGCCGGATTGGATGTCGCGGCGCCCGCGGTCCCGTCGCCCGCGCTGGCCCGCGCGCGGGCATAGACGGTCGCCCCCGGTTTCGCGACCGCGGCGGGGAAACAGGCGTAGACTCCCTTGAACTCCGACCACACGGTCTCGCTCGCCACGCGGCTGGCGGCGAGCCACAGAAACTCCGACTCCCGGCCGTCGGCCGTGAACAGGAGCGGCATCGGCTCCTCGCGGGCCGGCGGCGCGTCGGTGGCGAACTGGACCGGGCGCCGCATCTCGACCGGATGCAGCGTGCGCAGGACCGACGTCTCCGCGTCGGCCAGCCAGGCCTCCGTGAACACGCCGCCGGCGACCAGGACGAGACCGCCTGACTCCCTCGAAACCCAGCGTTCGAGCCTGCTCTGGGAGGCGGCATCGAGCAACCGCCAGTCGTAGTCGAGCGCCACGATCGCGTCGTATTCCGCCAGTTCCGCGGCAGTCGCGGGAAAGCGGTCGAGGATCCGCCGTGCGTCCTGCGAGATGCCCGGAGCCGCCGTGCCGAGCAGCACGTCGACGGCGAAGCTCTTGTCGCGTTCGAGGACGTTGCGCAGGAACTGGTACTCGCGCGACGGCCCTCCGGCCATCAGCAGCACCTGCGTGACCCGATCGACGACCTCGACATCCACGGCCTGGGAATCGTCCGCCGCGGACCGGTCCCCCGGGGGCGCGGCGATTCGCAGGAGGAGTTCCCGCCGGCCCGTGGCTTCGAGGCCCGGCACTTCGAACCGCGTCACGGCCAGCGTGCCGTCGGCTCCGAGTTCGACGTCGGCGGCCTCGATCAGCCGCGTCGCGCCCGCCGGGTCCTTTTCCACCAGTTCCACCCGGGCCCTTCGCCCGGAAAAGCCATGGGCCTGCACATGGCCGGTGACGGTGAAGCGGTCACCGGGAAAAACACGCGCCGGCGCCGCGAGGTCGGCGACCCGCACGTTGGGAGGGACGGTCGCGGAACCGATGCCGATCGCGTGCACCGGAACACCGGCACGGACGAGCCCCCTGGTCGCGGCCGCCGGATCGAGCCCGGCGTTGTTCGCTCCGTCGGAAAGCACGACCACGCCCGCGAGCACGCCCGGCGGTTCCTGCTCGAGCACGTGGGCGAGCGCAGCCCCGAGCCGGGTCTCGAACCCGCGCGGCGCGAGCCGGTCGGGCCAGCCTGTCGGCCCCCGTGCCGAGGATGAAGGTTCCGCGGATGGAGGTTCCGGCGCCGCCGGGACGCCGGTCGGCAGCACCGTGACGGCCTCGGCGTCGGCGTCGAACCGCCACAGCGACACCTCGTGGACCCCGCCGAGCGCGGCCAGGAGGCCTCCCTCCTCGAGCACCGCGACCGCCCGTTCGGCGCGGGTTCGCGCGGGGGCCGCGGCATCGCGGCCATCGTCGATCGTCATGCTGGCGCTCGTGTCCACGAGCACGGCGACGCGGGAGGGAAAAACCACCTCGTGCTCGGCGGTGCGCTCGAAATCGAGGTACGCCGCGGCGAGTGCCGCCAGCGCCCCCAGCCGCAGGGCCGCCAGCAGGGCCCCGACGCCGCGCGGCAGCTCGGCCGCGTCGCGGCGGTAGAGCCAGAGCACGCCCGCCGCGATCGCCGCGACCGCGGCGATGAACAGCGGCATCTGCCACCACTGCGAGAAACCGTCCACGAGCGTGCTCGTGATGCGGTGGTGCACCTGCTCGGTGGCGGCCAGCGTCGGGATGGGAAGCGGAATGGGCATGCGGTTGGAGATCGGAACGGCGTCAGCCTCTCCGCGGGGCGGAGGGCAGATGGTAGCTCGCCGAGGCGGAGACGATCTGCTCGAGGACCAGGATCGCCACGAGGGCGTACAGGAGCGGGTGCACGAGCGACATGCCCGCGAGCGAACCCGCATCGGGATCGAGAGCGGCCGCGCTGTCGTAGCGGAACGGGATGCCCGCGAGCGTGCGCTCGAGCCGCTCCCTGCCGATCCGCTCGAGCCGCCCCTCGTCCGGCGCGACGTTGACCGCCCAGGTCCGCTCCTGCTCCGTGCCGTCGAGCCGCTTCCAGAGCGCGGAATAGGCTCCCGCCTCCGTCGTCGGCAGCCGGGCCACGATCCGACCGTCGTCTCCGGCGGCGGCGGTCTGGTGCACGATCGCGCCCTGCGGCGGGATGCTGAAATCGACCTCGTTCCCGTCGACGGCGGCGTCGAGGACGAGCTTCACCTCGTCTCCGACCACGAGCGACCCGGCGCGGCGGCGGGCGGCGGCCAGATGGCTCTCCAGCTCGAGCATCACCACCACCCAGCTGGGGTTGCCGCGGGCCCAGTTGTTCCATCCGGGGCCGGCCGTCGAAAGCACCGCCACGACGAGCCCCTCACCGAACGGCCGTTCGACCACGAGCGGAGCGTCGTTTCGCAGCGACAAGAGCCGGCGCAGGCCGCCGCCCGCGGGCGGCTCGTGGCCGCGCTCCACGGCGAGATACCGGTCGATCCGCACGGCGTCGAGCAACGGATTGCGCTGTCCCGAGAGCACGGCCACGACCGGATGGTCCTCCACCCGCACGTCGGGCCCCGTCGCCGTGGCGGAGCCCCCCAGGTCCACCGCCCCGGCCACCGGCACCGGGTAGAGTCCCGCGCCTCCGCGGTGAAGCGTGCGATTCACCACCTCGGGATCGGTCCGCGGTCCGGCGAAAAACACGGCCCCTCCGCCGCCCTTCACGTAGGCCTCGAGCGCCGCGAGTTCCGCGGCATCGAGGGTGGCGACGTCGAGCAGCCAGATGCAGTCGAATGCCGAGAGATCGAGGCTCCCGAGGGACCGCGGAGGCTCGATCCGCGGACGCAGTCCCGTCGGCGCTCCCGCCCCCGGGGCGAGCGCCGTGGCGAGATAGAAGGCGTCGCCGTTCCTGGCGCCTCCGCGCGGATCGCCGTCGATGATCAGCACGTCGATCCGGTCGGCGACGTCGAGCGAGAGCGACCGCACGTTGTCCGCGCCCAGGGCGTCCGGCGGCAGTCGGGCTTCGACCACATGGCTGCCGGCGGACTGAAACCGCACGTCGAACCGTTGCGTCACGGTGCCGCCCGCCGGGATGTCACCGATCCTGACGCCGGGTCGCTCCGCCCCATCCTCCCGCAGGTCGACCGCCACGCCCGACACCGGCCTGTCGGAAGCGTTGCGCACGGCGACTTCGATCGGGATCACCACGCCGGTCGCCCCCACGCCGCCGGCGACCTCGAGCCGCTCGATCGTGAGATTCGCGGCGGCGCGTTCGGCGGCGCAATCCACGAACCGCAGATCGACACCCGCCGACGTGAGCCTGCGCAGCATCTCGGCCGTCTCGTCCGCGGACTTCCAGTCGCGGGCGCGGAAGTCGCTCACCAGCCACAGCACCCGGGCGGCCGCCGAGTCGGCCGCGAAGGCGTCGAGTGCGGCGGCGAGCGGGGCGACGGCGGTGGCGTCGGTCTGCGAGCACGCGAGCCGGCCGAGTTCATCCTCGAGACGCTGCACCGCCGCCGGCGTGACCGGCTCACGGGTGAGGTCGAACCGCGGCTCGCCCCCCCCTGCCTCCCGGGCGCCGGCGAACCGTGAGAATCGACCGAAGGTGAGCGACTGAACGCCCGCCGACGTGGCGAGCTCCCCCGCGATGCGTTCCACCACGAGGCGGCCGCGATCGAACGCCGACACGTCGCCCGCGCGTTCGCCCGCCGCCAGTTCGCCCATCGAGTAGCTGTCGTCGAGGAGCACGACGTGGCTGGTGCGACCGCCGCCGAGCAGCTGGCCGATGGCGTTCTGCCAGCGCGGCTGGGCCAAGGCCAGCACCGCACCGAGCACGGCTGCGACACGCAGGCACAGGAGCAGGATCTGCTTGAGGAGCACCCGGGTGCGGTACTTCTTCTGGCTGGCGAGGAGGAACTCCATGGCCGCCCAGCGCACCTGCCGATGGCGCAGGAGGTTGATGAGGTGGATGATCACCGGGGCCGCCACGAGCGGCAGGCCCCACCAGAAGAGCGAGGGAAAGTCGAGCGTGGGCATGCGTCAGGCCGGCATTCGCGCACGCCGGGAGAGGAACTTCACGAGCGCCGCGTCGAGCGGCTCGCCGGTGCGGACGAGCGCATAGTCGCAGCGGGCCGAGGCGGCCCGCCGGCGGGCATCGGCGAGAAAGGCCTCCAGTGCCGCGAGGTAACCGGCCCGCAGCGCCCGCGGGTTGCAGGAGATCTGGTCGGGCACCTCGAGCCCCTCGAACCGCGTCGGCCCGTCGAACGGGAAATCGAGTTCGTCGTCGTCCATGACGTGCAGGAGCACGAGGTCGTGCCCGCGCTTGCGGAGCATCTGCAGGCCCTGAAAAACGCCGTCGCGATCACCCAGCAGGTCCGACACGATCACCACGAGCCCGCGCCGCGGCAGCGTTTCGGCGAGCGACCGCAGCACCGGGAGGAACGCGGTGCCGCGCCCGCCCCGCGGGGTTTCCAGCACCTCCACCACGCTCGTGAGTTGCGAGCGCTTCGTGCGGGCCGGCACGCTCGCCCGCACGCGATCGTCGAAGACGGCGCAGCCCGCGGCGTCGCCGTGGGACAGCGCCAGCCACGCGAGACTCGCCGCCAGCGTCGCCGCGCAGTCGTACTTCGACAGCGGTCCCGACGCATAGTCCATGCTCGCCGAAGCATCGACGAGGAGCGCGAGCCGGAGATTCGTCTCCTCCTCGAACTCCTTGACGTACAGCCTGTCCTGCCGGCCCCACACCTTCCAATCGACGCGCCGCAGGTCGTCGCCGCGGACGTACTCCCGGTGCTGCAGGAACTCCACGCTCTGCCCCTTGTAGGGACTCTTGTGGAGACCGGCCAGCACGCCTTCGACGACCGCCCGGGCACGGAGCTCGAGCCGGGCGATCCGCGCGATCGCGTCAGGATGCAAATATCGTCTGGAAGCGGGAGTCACGCGTGAGCTCGTCCTCTCGGGCAGGGGTGTTCTCGATGATCCGGCGGATGATCGCGTCGGGCGTCACCCCCTCGCTCTCGGCCGCGAAGCCGACCACGATCCTGTGCCGGAGCACCGGCGCCGCCAGGGCCTGGATGTCCTCGACGGCCACGTGGCTGCGTCCCTGGAGCAGGGCCCGCGCCTTCGCGCCGACGACGAGGAATTGCACCGCCCGCGGGCCGGCGCCCCACGACAACTGGTCCGACACGAAGTCGGGCACGCCCTGTTCACCGGCCCGGGTCTGGCGGACGAGCGTGAGGGCGTAGCGGACGAGGTGATCGCTGATCGGCACCTCGCGCACGTTCTGCTGCAGCGCGAGGATGTCGGCGGCGGAGAGCACGGGGCGGGCCTCTTCGACGACCGCGCCGGTCGTCCTCCGGACGATCTCGAACTCCTCGTGAAACGACGGGTAGTGCACCCGCACCTTGAACATGAAGCGGTCCTGCTGCGCCTCCGGCAGCGGGTACGTGCCCTCCTGCTCGATGGGGTTCTGCGTCGCGAGCACGAAGAACGGATCGACGAGGCGGTGTCGGACGCGGCCCACGCTCACCTGCCGCTCCTGCATCGCCTCGAGGAGGGCGGCCTGCGTCTTCGGCGGCGTGCGATTGATCTCGTCTGCCAGCACGACGTTGGCGAACAACGGCCCCTCCAGGAACCGGAGCTGCCGCGCGCCGCTGGCCTTGTCCTCCTCGAGCACGTCGGTGCCGATGATGTCGGCCGGCATCAGGTCGGGCGTGAACTGGATGCGGCTGAACGACAGGTCGAGGCTCCTGGCGAGCGTGCTCACCATGAGCGTCTTGGCAAGTCCCGGCACGCCCTCGAGCAGGCAGTGCCCGCGGCTGAAGAGCGAGATCAGGAGCTCCTCGACAACCTCGTGCTGCCCCACGATCACGCGGGAGAGCTGCTCGAGGATGCGGTCGTGCGCCTCGTGCAGCCGCTCCACGGCGGAACCGAGACTGGTGGGGGACGAGTTCATGGAAACTCCGCGGGCGGGCGAGAGGGACGGGCCGGCCGACTCCGGCCGGTCACCGCTGGTAGATCGGCAGCGTACCGTTTTCCAGCTGGAGGATGGTGAGATTCGTGGCGGTGGTGTAGACGGGGCCGATGTAGCCCTGCGGCCAAAACAGGAGATCCCCGTCGGGCTGCCCCTCCGACAAGAGCCGCTTCTCCATCTGGCCGCGGTAGGTTTCCCACTTGCGACCCCCTTCCCGGTACATCACCTGGGCGTAGTAGAAGTGGGCGTAGTGCCAGTGTCCGAATCCGTTGTTGGCGATGTTGCCGAGGTGCTTCTCCGCATAGTCGAGCATCCGCGGCACGTGCGTGTCGTCGTATTCGCCCGCGTTGAACAGGCAGGCGATCGCGGCCGCCGAGATGGCCGGCCGGCCGCCGCCGCCCTTGGAACTGTACTGCACGCCTCCGTCAGGCATGGTGCACTTGTGGATGTAGGTGATCGCCTTGTCGATGATCTCGCGCGGCACCGGCACGCCCGCGTTCCGGCAGCCGCGAAGCCCCTGCACCTGGGTGATGGTGGTGGAGCCCTCGTCGAAATTGTTCCCGTCCTTCGCGCTCACGTAGCCCCAGCCACCGTCGGCCGTCTGCGCGCGGCCGGAAAACTCGACCGCCTTCGTCAGCACGCGCACCAGCTCGTCGCGGCGACGCTCGTCCTCCTCCTCGCCGAGCACCTGCGAGAGAAAGAGCATCGAGAATCCGTGGCCGTAGGTGTAGCGGTCGTCGGTCTTGGGATCGCCGATGAGCCCGTTCACCCGCGCGCGGCTCACGAGATAATCGACCGCCTGCCGGATCGGTTCGGCATACCGACCCTGCGTCGTGGTCGAGCCCTCGAGGAGCATCGCGGTGCCGGCCAGCGCGGTCATCGCCGTGGGATAGCGTCCGTCGTTGGCCGACCAGCTGCCGCGGCGCGACTGCCGGCGGACGAGCCAGTCGAGCCCCTTCGACACGGCGGTCTCGACCCGCTCGTCGAGGGCTGCGGCGCCCACGCGGGGCGCGGCGCACGCAACGAGCACGATCACGGCGAGCGCGAGGCACGGCAGGCGGTTGGGCTGCATGAGAGGATCTAGAACGGCAGGGGGATCGCGAGCGCCTTCTGCAGCCACAGCTCGATGTCCTGGAGGAGATCGCCGCCCCCGGCCGGACGCGCGGCGGCCTGGAACGGGGGCCGCGGTGACATCGGCTCGCCGGTGAATTCGAGCTGGATTTCCGCCGCATCCCCCCCCGCTCGTCCGAGCGTGAGCCTGTGCCGCTCCGGGTCGCCGCTGATGTCGCAGCCCGAGAGCATGTGGGGCTGCATGGGCATCCGGTCATCGACGTAGACGGCGTGCCCCGTGCGCTTGTCGAGCAGGAGCATCCCGAGCCGCATGACGTTCCCGTCGCGCCGCGACTGGAGGTGCCGCGCGAACACCAGCACCGGCAGCTCCGCGGGCTGGTGCCGATGGAGGCAGTGCCGCACCACCGTCGCCGGCACGGGCCAGAGGTGATCACCGCTCGTCCGGGACACGGCCCAGATCGATCCGGTGAACGTCTGCCCGGTCGCATCGTCGCCGGGAACCATCTGGGGCAAGGGGGAGACGTGCCCGAGCTTGTCGAACTGCTGCTGCTCCTGCGCCGTCTCGCGACGGCCCGCGATCACGAGCAAGCGATCCTGCCACGGGCACACCTCGAGGTGCTCCAGCCCCGCCGGCATTTCGGGAAGTTTCGTGCGGAACCTGACCGACCCGCGTTCGACGTCGATGCCGGTGAGGACGCCCTCGGGCTCGAGGACCGCCAGCAGATCGGGGCCGGCCTGCGTCGCCCGGGCCGCCGCGGAGAAGTCCCCGAGCCTCGTCCGCTCGTCGCGGGCCGGGTCGATCCACTCGAGCGTCACGCTGCCCGCCGCGGTTTCGGGCGGGACGATCGCGACCATGCGGCGACCGGCAATCGCCAGCCGCAGGTCGTGCGACGGCACCGTGCACGTCCGGACGAGGCGACCATCGGCCGTGGCGACGACGGTCGCCTTCCGGCCGTCCCGCGGACAGACGCAGAGAAACTCGTCGTCGCCGATCAGTTCACCGGCGGCGGGCAGGCGATGCCGACGCCAGCCGACGACGCCGGTCACGGGATCGCGCAACTCGATCGAGTGGTCGCGGGCGAGCACCGCACCGCCGGCGACGATCAGCATTCCCCGCGCCGGCTGGGAGCCATCCGGCAGGGCGGGCTCGACGATCCGCATGCCGAGTGCGGCGTGACCGTTGCGCTTGAGCTTCGATCCTCCGCGGCCCACGTGGATTCCGAATCCCGGCAACTCGGCCGGATGGGCCGCGCCGTCGGAAGCGAGCCAGAGCCGTTCCGGCGCCGAGCCCGCCGGACCGCGGACGTTGAACGCCGCGAATGCCCCGCCCGACCGCACGAGCAGCAGCGGACCGGCGGCGGTCGCCTCGGCGTGCAGCGGCTGAAACAGCGGGTGGACGCCGCCATTGCGGCCCGGATCGAAGGGGATCGGCTCGCCGATCCGCCGGCCGAAGCCGTCGCTCAACACGAGCGACTGGGCCTGGATGTCGCACCCGATCTGCAGGCCCGGCACGGCGCTCCGCGACCGACCGTCGAGCGGGATCGGGATCGTCCGCGAAAACCGCATCGCGTCCTCGGCCCGTGGCCGTCCGCCGCGCTGCACGCCGACACGGCCCAGAGGCCACGACTCTGCGCCGAGGGCGACACCCCCGTCCGACGCCGCGGCCGGGTCGGCTTCCGGTCGCTCCGCGAGCAGGAGGAGATCCCGACGCACCGCCCAGCCCCGTGCTGCATCGCGGGACGCGGCCGGACCGGCCAACCGGGAATCGATCTCGTCGAGGAGCATGCGGCGCGCGGCGCTGCCCGACGAATGGGCCGCGAACTGCTCCGCCAGCCTCGTCAGGACGTCGATCGCATCCCCTCGCGCGGCCGCCCCGTCGAGGGCCTGCTGCACCGCTTCGGCAAGCCAGGCGTCGATCTCCCGCCGCAATGGCGGCGGGGCCTTGCCCAGCAGGTCTTTCAACCTCCCCTGCAGCCACCGCGGCTCGGAGATGACGAGCGCCGGATCGGCCACGTCCTCGATCAGCCAGTCGTCATCCCCGGCCGCGGCAGGCGGGATTTCGAGCAGCCTGCGACAAGACGTCCAGGCTTCAGCCGTCGCCCCCGCGGCGAGCTGGTTGTCGATCGCGACGCACTGCAGCGCCTTCGATCGCGGCAGAGGCCCGGCGACCTCCGCGATGGCCGGCCACAGCGGCGTGGCAGCCGCGAAGTCGCGGCGCATGCCGAACAGCAGCGCGTCGGCCACGAGTTCGGCCGGCACGCGGGCCGGATCGGCCTGCCGCGCGGCGGCGATCGCCGTCAGCCCCGCCGCGATCCTGCCGGCATCGAGGTCGAGTTGGCCGCGCCACAGCCGCACCCACGGATCGTCGGCCCGCGCCCGGGCGGCGGTCTCGATCCGCTCCTCGAGCGGCGCGACCTGGTGAAACACGTCGAGAAAATCGACCCCCTGGGAGACGATCTCGCCGCGGTAGGCCACGAGGTTTCCGGGAACCACGCCGCCCCGGGCGGGCGAGCGGCCGGCGATGCCGCCACTCTCGAGATCGATCTCGATGACCTCGGGCACATCGAGCGGCAGGTGCAGCCGGCGCGGCGTGAGGACGCCGCGACCGCTCACGGTGGCCGGGCCGAACGCGAGCGGCCTCGGCCATGCGCTGGCGCCGTTGTCGAGCGACAGGCTGTCCACCGAGTGACTTCCGACGACGATCGCCCGATCATCGACGACCCCGGCGACGTACATCGCGTCGCCGCGCGGCACGGTCCAGCGCACCATCCCGGTGCGCAGGTCCAGGCAGTGGAGGGCGTCGGATTCGACGGGCGTCAACAGCGCACGACCGAAGGCGAGGACGGGACAGGCGTCGCGCCAGCCGATGCCCCCGGGAGCGTCACCGCCCACCGGAACGCCATTCACGATCACGCGCCGCATCATGCCGCCGAGAGGCCCGCGGGGCCCGCCGCGACCGGCATCGCCGTCTCCGCTCGACGCCTCGTAATGGTAGGCCCAGAGCAGCGTCCGGGTCGCGAGATCCACGGCGATCGCCGTGCCCGCTCCCGTCGGACAGACGAGCACACCCTCGGCGAAAGCGGGCGACAATCCGGAGGATCGGCGGGCGAGCGTCTCGGGACGGTCCGCCTGCTGCTCCTCGTCGAGTTCGGCGAGCGGTTGCGACCACACCTGCCGGCCATCGGCGGCGTTCAAGACGTCGAGTCGGATCTCCCCCCGCTCCTCGACGAGCACGAAGAGCTGATCCCCGAGCACGAGCGGCGCCCCGAGGTGGCAGGCAGCCCCGGCGGCGTCGGCGGCCGGGCGGCGCCAGACCGACGCCCCGCGGGAAGCGAGGTCGTACGCCGCGAGCACGTTGCCGCGCGGAATCTCGAGCGGCGGCACTCCGCGTCCCGGCACCCCGCCGCGGCGCTCGCGCCCCGTGGACTCCACGGCGTAGACCAGTCGTCCGTTGCTCGACACCACGCCAGTGGTCAGGTTGCTGAACACCTGCTGCAAGCCGTCCCCCGCCTGCGCATCCATGTCGGCGGCGTCTCCGTCCTCTCCGCCGGTAGCATCGAGCGTGGCCCCCCCTCGCATCCACACCCGCTTGCCGGTCACGAAGTCGACCGCGAGCAGTCCCAGCGGGGAGTGAAGCACGAGCGTGCCGTCGATCGCGAGGGGCGTGCCGGCGGGAATGAGCGGTGCATCGCGCTCGGCCGAGGCACGCCGCCGTTTTTCGAGCAGGCGGGCCTCCTCCGGATGCCTGGTCAGGGGCACGCGGTACCGCGGGACGAGCAGCGGCCGCGAGGCTTCCACCCGTGCGTTGCGGGCCGCGTCGCCCCGCGACATCCACCACTCCGCATCCCGCCGATCGCCGGCGCCGATGCCGCCACCCGCGACAGAGGCGAGCCATGCGGCCAGGCTCTCCTGCGGCAGCGCGAGCGAGATGTCGCGGCCCCCGATGCGCACCGCGGTGCCTCCGCGACGACGTGCCTCCTCGAGGGCGGTCAACGCGGTGCGCCGGTCGCCGACGCGCCACCATGCCACGGCCCGCATGATCGACAGCGTCGGCTCGAACTCGGAGCCGTTGCCGGCATGCAGCCGCTCCAGCCAGACGGCTGCGGCCAGCGGTTGATCCGCGTCCAGGGCCTCGAGCGCGGCCACGAGCGTCGCCCGTCGCCCGGCCGGCGTGTGAAACCAGCGCCGCGCCACGGCCACGACACCGGCCGGATCGCCCGCGGCGACGGCCTGCTGCAGCAGGCGGTCGGCGCGAGCCCCGAACTGCAGTTCATACGCCGCCCGGCCGGCGGGCGGGAGCGTGCCGATCAGCCGCGCAGCTTCCGTCTTGATGCTGCGCCACGTGGCCTCCCCCTGCTGGGGCCGGAAGAAGAAGTCCCGGTCTCCGCCGAGCATCTCGTCGAGCAGCGTCGCCGCATCGCTCCACCGCTCGTCCGCGATCAGCCGCCTGACGCGGTCGAGTTGACGTTCCTTGAGCCGGTCAGTGGGGAGCGAAACCCGGGCTTCGGGCGGGTCGTCTTCGGTCTGTTCCTGGGGCCGGGACGGGGTGGCCGCGAGGAGGCAGAACGCCATCGTGGTCAGGCATACCACGCAGGTGGACAACGCCCGCCGGCCCCGGCGGGGGCGGAGAGGACAGGGGGCCGGAAGAGGGATGGAGCCAGCCATGTCGCGCCGCGGGGCCGTGGGTGTCGGGGGCAATGGTGCAGCCCGGCCCGGCCGGATCTGACCGCATCCATCGACCCCCGCTGATGATCGTATCACAACGCCCGGATTCATGTTACGACCGATCCAGTTGCCCGAGCAACCGGTGGAATCCCGGTTGCCGCCCGACCGCAACGCGGCCTGCGGGGGCGTTGCATGGACCCGGCAGCCCGCGTTTTTCCGGCCAGAAACCGGGATTTCGCCTTGCAATTTCATTTTGAGAGCCTCTAATCAGCGACGCTTTCGGCAGATCGTGCCGGGCTCCATATCGCGGTGGGGGTTCTGCCGCACACAATTTTTCGGAGGACTGTGGCGATGGCGAAGAAGTCGGGAAACAAGCCGATGACGAAGACGGAGATCATGCGGAGCATCTCCGAGACGACCGGCTTGCAGAAGAAGGACGTGGTGGCGGTGATGGAAGCGCTCACCCACGAGATCCAGAAGGCTCTCAAGGGATCGGGCATCGGCGTGTTTTCGATTCCCGGCCTCGTGAAGGTCGAGCGCCGGAAGGTTCCGGCCCGGCCGGCCCAGAAGGGCGTGAAGAACCCGTTCACGGGTGAACTGCAGGACCGTCCCGCCAAGCCGGCGAGCGTGAAGGTCCGCGTGCGGGCCCTCAAGAACCTGAAGGCGATGGTTCAGGGCTGATCTCGACCAGGCGTCCGACCAACCAACGACGACGGGCGGTGTCCTCGTGACACCGCCCGTTTTCTTTTGTCGGTCCAGCGGCGGCGGACAGGGGCCGGCCGTGGACGAGGAGTGGACGGGGCCGGAATCGAACCGGCGACACACGGATTTTCAGTCCGTTGCTCTACCAACTGAGCTACCCGTCCCGAAACCCGCACTGCGCCGCACCAACGCGGGCAGCCGGGCATCCGAGCATTGGTAGGCACCGCACGACCGCCTGTCAACGAGCGGCCGCCGCGCGGCCCCGCGAGACGCCGGTCGGCTAGGGCTGCGTGTCCCGCCGGAAGCCGGTGAACAAGCGACGCAGAAAGCCCCCGTCGCCATCGGCCCGGGAGTCACCCTCCGAAACGTCCGCCAGCATGTCACCCGGACCGCTCCGCCCCGTGTCGTGCGACGCGGACGAGACCCGGGAGGTGTCGTCGGTGGGCGGATGTCCCGCGAGCACCGATTCGGTGTGGCCGGACCCTCGCCCCACGCGACGAGCGACCGGTTGCCGAGGCATCGCGAGCGGCACGGCCGGCGTCCAGGGCTTCAGTCGCTCGATCAGGGCCGCGGCGGAAGCCGGCCGCTCGGCTGGATCCTTCCGCAGCATCGAATCGACGACCCGGCACAGTCCGGCGCTCGCCTGCGGAGCGAACCGGCGCACGGGCGGCGGAGGCTCGGTGAGATGCCGCCGCGCCTTCTCCTCGCGCGTGCCGCCCGGAAACGGAACGTCGCCGACGAGCGCGTAGTAGAGCGTGCAGCCGAGCCCGTAGATGTCGGCGGCAGGCCCGGCCTTGTCCGGCGACCGAATCTGCTCCGGCGCCATGTAGTCCATCGTGCCGACCAGCTTTCCGAGCCGGGCGGACTCCTCCTCCATGACGCTGCCGGCGAGCCCGACGTCGAGAACCTTCACCCGCCCGTCGGGGGTGACGAGCAGGTTGCCCGGCTTGACGTCGCGATGCACGAGTCCCTTGTCATGCGCATAGGCGAGCCCGCGTGCGGCCTGCGCGATCACCGCCGCAGCCAGCGGGTCATCGAGCACCCCGTACCGTCGCACCTGCTTGCGCAAGTCCAGGCCATCGATCAACTCGGTGACGAGGTAGTACACCTTTCCGTCGTGGCCGGCATCGAGCGCCCGCACGAGGTTTTCGTGATCGAGCCGCCCCAGCATGCGGATCTCGCGCCGGAAGGCGGCTTCCGTCTCCGGCGTGGACTTCTCACGCGGCAGCACCTTGATCGCGACTTCCCGCCCCATCATCACGTGCTCGGCTCGAAACACGCGGCCCATGCCCCCTTGGCCGATCGCGTCGAGGATCCGGTACTGGCCGAGGGTGAGCTTGCGGCGGCCGGCGAGCATCTGTTCCGCCTGGAACGGGGTCAGCAGCCCCTGCTCCACGAGCAGCCCCGCGATCGCCTTGTCTCGGTCGGCATCGTCGCGCGGCGGGGGGACGCGGGTCCGCAGTTCATTCTCGACGGCATCGAGACTCGACGCCGTCACCAGTCCGCTGCCCAGGGCCGTCTCGCGGAATGGGCGGATCGGCCGCGGAGTGCGTGCCTGCTCCGAATTGGATCCTGCGCTCGACATGATGTTCCGCAGGCGGCCGCCTGCCTCGTCCCGGTGCTCCCGGGCTGCCACAAGTTTACCCCCACGAGCCGCCGAGGAGGCTGGAAAACCTCGATTTCCACAGCGGCGGCGGCGGCAGCGTAAAACGGCAGGGATCCGCGGAGTCCGGGTGGGCGAATGCGAGGCTCCGGGCGTGCAGCGCGATGCCCTCAGGAAACGGCAGCCGGGAGCCGTAGCGGCGGTCGCCCACGATCGGACAGCCGCGACGGGAGAGCTGCACTCGCAGCTGGTGCCGACGACCGGTGGACGGGGCCAGTTCCGTGAGCGACACCTCCCCCGCCCGGCGCACGACGCGAGCCCGCATGCGGGCGGAACGGGGTGGGTCGATGCCGCCGAGATCCGACTCGTCCTCGAGATGCCGCTCGATCTGGTCATGCCAGTCCACCCACGTCCCGAGCGGTGCGGGAAACCGGCCTTCCACGACCGCCACGTACTCCTTCTCGACTGTCCGCTCGCGAAACTGGGCGGCGAGGGCAGCCGCGGCCGCCCGTGTCTTGGCGAATACGAGCACGCCCGACACGGGGGCATCGAGCCGGCTGACCACGCCCAGAAACGCCCCCGCAGGCCTCGCGGCCTGAACGAGCGCAAACAGACTCGGTGCCCCGCGGGGCGCGTTCGCGGTTGGCAGCCCGGCCGGTTTCGCCAGTACGATCATCGCGGCGTCCTCGTGGAGCACGACCACGTTCGGAGCGTTCTGTTTCATGGCCGAGCGATTCGATTCCCGAGTCGATTCCAAGCTGCCAGAGTCACGTCGGGCGATCATCCTTGCAAGCCGGTCGCCCCGCCGATTGACTCTGGCTCGGGAGGCGGGCTGGGCCGTGACCGTCCACGCCCCGGATGACGCCGTCGAGGCCCGCCAGCAGCCGCAACGCCCCGGCGAACCTCTCGAAGCCTATGTCGTGCGACTGGCACGGGCAAAAGCCGAGGCGGTCGCCTCGGATACCGCGGCCGGACCGGCTGCCGCTGTCGGCACGATCGTCGCGTGCGACACGCTGAGCGAGGTGGAGGGCGCGGCGCTCGGCAAGCCGGCCGACGCGACCGAGGCTCGACGGATGCTCGAGGCACTCGCCGGCCGCCGGCACCGCGTGCTCACGGGTGTCTGCGTGTGGAACCTGCCGCGGGGAATCCGCCGCGAGGATGTGGCCGAAAGCCTGCTGGAGATGGGCCCGTTGTCGCAGGAATTCCTCGAGTGGTACCTCGCTTCGGGCCTGTGGCAGGGAAAGGCCGGTGCCTGCGGCTTTCAGGACGAACGACTGCCGCTTCGACTCGTGGCCGGCAGCCCTTCGAACGTGGTCGGCCTGCCGCTCGAACTGCTCGACCACATGCTCGCCGGCCTCGAGGGCCATCCAGCTTGAAACGGGAAACGAACAGGCCCGCACGGCGGTTGGCCGTGCGGGCCTGTGTTGTAAAAATCCGGCGATACCTACTCTCGCACTTTTGGCACTACCATCGGCTCTGGAAGCTTAACTACCGTGTTCGGGATGGGAACGGGTGTGACCTTCCAGATATGTTCACCGGATATTTCCTTTGTTATCGCTCTCGCGATAACCAATATTGTGTCGTGGTAGTCGGCATGCTTTTCGATCCCTTGCGGGATCGCAACCCACTCACCCGCGGAGGCGGGTGACTCGGATTGCAAGCACTCGATACGAGTGGTCAAGCGTTCGTCCGTTAGTACCGGTTGGCTGAGTGCATCGCTGCACGTACACGTCCGGCCTATCAACCTGGTCGTCTTCCAGGGGACTTTCGGGCATAAAGCCCTACGAAACCTGATCTTGGGGCGGGCTTCACGCTTA
>Ga0136644_10000732_pt1 | contig 26265 bp, 25 predicted proteins | sample C_130820_EF_Meta_FD_94780 | JGI IMG/M metagenome (GOLD analysis project Ga0136644, IMG submission 94780) | Freshwater microbial communities from Lake Croche, Canada to study carbon cycling - C_130820_EF_MetaG (v2) (version 2) | ecosystem: Environmental > Aquatic > Freshwater > Lake | place...
AAAAAATAAAAAAGAAACAGATAATAAAACAAATAAGAAATCCATACAGGATATAATGAATAAACGGAAAATGAATATAGATCAAGTAGACGAAGCCTTTATAATCGAATTATTCGGAAATGAAAAAGAAAAATACGAATCAAAAGGTAATATTATAAGAGAACTAACACCAGAATTATCTATAAGAAAAGGTAAATATGGTGCATATGTATATTATAAAACAGAAAAAATGAAAAAGCCCGAGTTTTATAATATTCAGAAATTTAAGGGATATACTACATGTGAAATTAGTATAATTATTTCTTGGTTAAACACTACTTATAAACTATCTATTGAATAGAGAGTACAAAAATAGAGTATAAAAAAGAAAATAATATTATATATAAAAAAGAAAATAATATACATATATTTATAATGACTACTTCTGAACAAATAAAAACAAAAGCAATAGATCCAATGGAAATAACTGGTGTAACATTTAGATATAGTATTTTATTTATATTATTTTTTATTACATTTTTAAACATATTCAAACCGAATATACAATTTATTATGTTTATTATGTTATTAATATTAGTAGTATTTTTTGCGACATTTATAGTACGTGATATAACAACTACAAAATCGATATTTATGGAAACTCTACCTTTTAAGAATTTTTATACAATAAATAAGCAATTAACTACATTATTCTTATTTGGTATTAGTGTAAGTATAATATTTAAGATTATTTCACTAACACTGTTTATAGTAACATTTAATTATGGGCGTAGACAGTTAACAAATAGTAATAATATATCAAATAGTAGTCTTACATCTGATAATTCAATCTCATTTAATAATTATATACGTAGTTTTATTAGTTCAAGTATATTATTAGTATTATTAATAGCATTCGTATTTATTTTATATTCATCATATGATGTACGCGTATGTATTTTAAATATAGGATCAGTATTATTAACATTATCAATATTAGGGTTATCATCTTATGAAATGTATTATGCTTCCAGATTTTTCGATGTATTTAAAACGAAAGGTATTGTATATCAAACATCGTAAAGAGAATTGCGTTAAATAAACATAAAAAAAAACAGATATTTTCATAAACAATAAAATTATTTATGAAATTTTACGAGACACATTTTGAAGATTATATAAAGGAAGTCGATAACTATAATATTCATCCAGAAATAACATATAGTATAAAAAATATACATGAGTTTGATAATCTTGTTATTTATGGTGGATCGGGTATTGGAAAATATACGCAATTATTAAAAATATTAAAAGGATTAAGTCCAAGTGAATTAAAATATGATAAAAAAATGGTAGTAAAAACAGATAAACATCAATATATTTATAGGATTAGTGATATACATTATGAAATAGACATGGGATTATTAGGTTGTAATTCAAAGATATTATGGCATGAAATTTATTTTCAAATAGTAGATATAATTTCAGTAAAAGCAGATAAAATTGGAATCATTGTATGTAAGAATTTCCATAAAATACACAGTGAATTATTAGATATATTTTATAGTTATATACAGCATTTAAATACAAAAATAACGAGTATCCAAATTAAGTTTATATTACTAACAGAGCATGTTAGTTTTTTACCAACGAATATATTAAATGTTTGTAAAAAAATAGGTATAAAACGTCCAAAAAAGGATTATTATTTACAACTTTTAAAGAATAAATCGGAAGATATATCGATTTTGGATAAAATAAATACGAAAAATATTATAAATATTAAAGAAGTTTATTCTTTTTCGAACATTAAAAAAGTAGAAGCTTTACCAGATGATATATTTAATACTGTATGTGACCAAGTTATAAAAGAAATTGAAGGGTATAATGATTTGAATCATATTCGTATGAGAGATACGTTATACGATATATTAGTTTATAATTTAGATATGACAGAGTGTTTATGGTATATTTTATCTTATTTTATAGAGTCTGGAAAATTGAATAATAAAAAATGTTCGGATATTTTGGAAAAATCATATTCGTTTTTAAAATATTATAATAATAATTATCGACCCATTTATCATTTAGAGAGTATTATTTACTATATTATAAATAAATTATATATCGAGAAAGATGGATAATAAAAAGGCATGTGCGATACTAGAAATTGATAAAATAGAAAATAATACGAACAAACTAACAGAAGAAATAGTGAAAAAACAATATCGAATAATGGCGTTAAAATATCATCCAGATAAGAATAAATCAGTAAACGCAGTCGAGGAATTCCAAAACATACAATCCGCATATGAATATTTAATGAGAGAATTAGATACACCATATTTAAAAGATGATACCGATTTTGATACTATATTAAAATTATTTTTAGAATCTGTATTAGATGATGAGTATTTTATAATACGTAAAATATTAACAATAATGATTCCAAAAATAATAAAGGCGATTCAATTAATCGATATATCGAAAATACGTGCATTATTAAAACCGATAGATATTTCGATATTGAATAAACTCGGTGATTTTTTCAAAAAATATGCGGCAATTTTCGAAGGGTGTGAATTAAATAATCTCTCAAAGGTAATAAATGAATTCATAAATATTTCTGAAAAAAAGGGTTCTTCTATAGAATATAATCATATACTATTACATCCATTACTAGAGGATCTTTTCCAAAATAATTTGTATAAATTATCGGAATATGGAGAGACTTTATTAATACCATTATGGTTTCAGGAATTAGTATACGATATTTCTGGTACGGAGTTATTAGTAGAATGTTATCCGATATTACCAGAAAATATAGAGATTGATGAGAATAATGATATTTATGTAAAAGTAGAATATGGATTATTAGAATTATGGTTTATGGATAAGATTGAATTTAAATTAGGTGAGAAATCGTTTAGTATAAATAAAGATTCTCTTAAATTGATAAAAAATCAGCGGATTATTTTAAAGGGGGAAGGAATCTCTCGAATGAATGAGAATGATTTATATTGTATTAGAGAGAAAGGTGATATATTTATAGATATTACCATTCATGTTGGGTAGATTTTTATAGGCCATATTTCTTCTTATAGCTTCTGCGGGATTTAGCGGATTTATTTTTTCGGTAGCATTTACTATCGGAACATTTACGGGATCCTTTATTACAGCGCTTAGTTTTATTCGATTTTTTAGGAACGCATTTTTTAGTGATAGGGCATCGGCGACTACCTTTTTTACAGCGAGGAGCAGACATTATATAATATATAAATATAAAATTTATGGATAAAATGAATAAATACAATATTTCAGATATAAAAACTATTTATAAATAAGATTATGCGAATTTTATTTATACTTCATTATTTATTTTTACCGATTTATAAATGTACTAAAGAATTTCTCTCAGAATATGTAGAATGTTGGATACCATCAAGTATAAAAACAATAAATAGTAGTATTTATAAGAATTATACTGCATATTATAAATATTCTAGTGATTTTCTGAATACCTTACCTGAGAATATTCATTCAAATATAAATATAATAAAAAAATGGGAAAAAATCTTAAAACTATCTAAAACAAAAAACGAATAAAAATAAACGAATAAAAATAAACGAATAAAAATAAACGAATATAAATATTGATAATATACTATAATATATATGTGTGGTATAATAGGATATCTAGGTAATGAAAATTTTTCAACGCATATATTAAATGGCTTATGGTTATTAATAAACCGCGGATATGATTCTGTAGGAATATCAACTATTATAGATAATTCACTAAATACAATTAAATATGCAAATGATGAATCGATAAAATCTCTCGAAACTAAAATAAATAATGTCCAATATAATACAAATATTGGTATAGGACATACACGTTGGGCTACACATGGTTCTAAAACAGTATTAAATGCTCATCCACATCATGATAATAGTAATAGAATATCTCTCGTACATAATGGAATTATTGAGAATTATGCAGAATTAAAGAGAGAATTATTAGAAGACGGATACTATTTTCTCTCACAAACAGATAGTGAAGTCATTACAGTTCTCATAGGGAAATATCTAGATGAAGGATTCGATATGATGGATGCAGTGGAAAAGACGGTAAATCGGCTTTCTGGTACATGGGCACTGGTAATTTTGAACAAGGATTTCCCAAATAAATTATGGATAACACGTAATGGGTCACCTCTATTATTAGGTATGGAGGATGAATTTATACTGGTAGTATCAGAACAGATTGCATTTGGTAATAGTATAAAACAATATATTGTCTTAGATAATCATGATATATTTGAGATAGAGAGAGATATGAAAACGAATAAAATCTCATATAATAGAGATATTCGTAATTATATTTTAAAGACTAAGGTAGAACAAGGTATTCTAAATATACGTCCACCGGAAGGTTATGCTCATTGGATGAAAAAAGAGATTTATGAACAATATGAGAGTGTAAAACGGGGAATTAATAATGGTGGTAGAATAAAAGATAGTTTTTCAGTAAAATTAGGTGGATTAGATAGTCATTTAACGGATTTAACCGAAATTCGGAATTTAATTTTATTAGGTTGTGGTACATCCTATCATGCAGGATTATGGGCAATGCAACTATTTAAAACTCTATCGATATTTGTATCAGTTACTATATATGATGGCGCGGAATTCACGATAAATGATATAGTGAATCATGGTAAAACTGGTATTATATTTCTCTCACAATCGGGCGAAACAAAAGATTTACACAGATGTTTAGATATTATAAAGGATTCTGAATCTATCATACGAATAGGTATAGTGAATGTAGTAGATTCTATGATTGCGAGAGAAACAGATTGTGGTATTTATTTAAATGCAGGGAGAGAAGTCGCAGTAGCTTCTACAAAATCATTTACAAATCAATGTTTAATATTATCATTAATTGCAATATGGTTCTCTCAAATACATAATAAGAATAAGGAAAGACGAAGCCATATAATAAAAGATTGTATGAATCTCTCTATACAAATAAAGGAAGTATTAGAAAATAAGAAAATAGTAGGAACTATTTCAGAAATAGTAGATAGATGGTATATTCGACCATCCATGTTTTTATTAGGTAAGGGGAATTGCGAGGCGATTGCGAGAGAAGGTGCGTTAAAAATAAAGGAAGTTGCGTATGTTCATGCAGAGGGGTATTCTTCGTCGGCTCTTAAACACGGACCATTTGCATTAATAGTCCCTGGATTACCAATCATTATTATAGATATTGGAAAAGAAAATAGAGAGAAGAATCAAAATGCAATAGAAGAGGTATTATCTCGTCATGCGGATATATGGGTAATAACTGATAATTTATCGTATGAAAAGGCGAATATAACAATAACCTATTTACAAGAAAATCGGTCATTCGGATCATTGACCGCCAGTATTATAATACAATTATTTAGTTATGAATTAGCATTAAAGAAAGGGGTTAATCCAGACTATCCACGTAATTTGGCCAAAGTAGTAACAGTCGAATAAATATATTTGAGTATAAATAAATATATTTATATAGTAGATTTAATGGAGAGAAAAATGGATATGCGTACAGATAAAAAAGTGTTAAAAAAGATGGTACTCATGTATATAAAAGAGAATATGAATACAAATAATCGTATTGAAAATATGGATATTGTTATAGAGGAAGTTATAAAAGAGTTAGTCGATAAGCCTACTAAATTTAATATGCCTTTTCGAATAGAAGAAGTTCAAAACAATCGTTCGAATTTATTGACTTCAATTCCTAACGATAGTTGGTCGATTAATATAGAATCAGAATCAATATGTTCTGTTTCTCCAACAGCTAAAATTATACCAACGCATTTTCTATGTATTAGAAGAGAGTCATATTTATTCCGGGTTTGTTATTTTATTTATTATTTTATTATGGATAAATTCAATAATCAAGAAACATATCAAAGATATCAAGCTATAAGTAATGTTTTAATAGAATTATTTCGCGTAATTACCAGTTCATTATTGATATTATTTGTACCCCAAAAATGCGGATCAAATATTTGTAGTTTACAACAAATATTAGTTTATGATACAAATATTAAAGGGAGTGGATTAGTTATAAATTATATTACATTATTTTCATTTATTATATTATATTGTATTGAAGTATGGAGAGAAAATAGATTAATTAAATATCTAGATGTAAATCCAAATATGCCGACAGATACTGAATATATTACGCATATTATGAATATTTTACCAGACGAAAAAAAACAAAAAATTTTAAAAAGTAATCAATTATATACATATATTACATATATTACAATTATTATTTATATTATCAATGCGATTGTAAGTGGTATTGTAATTAATAATTCATATTTAAGTAATCAGACGTATGCTACATTTATTACATATGTTATATTTATGATAACAAAGCTTACAAATTCGTATACTGTAGTAAATACAGGGGATGAGAATATATTTTATTCTGCTTATCTAAAAGTAAATGTACAATTTAATGATATTGATCGAAATTATAAAAAAATGATAGATATATAAATGGGAAATATGGAAAAAAATAGTATTATAAAATACTGTTTTTTTATTGTTTCTTAGCTTTTTAGTATTTCTTGGTTATTTCGTTTTTACCAGTTAACTCTACACTTCACTTAAATTCTTTGAAATTCTAAACCTTTTTCTTAACAATTTTCTTCACTGGAACAGGTGCTGGTTCTGATACTGGTTCCTCAACAGGTGCTACTACCTTTTTAACCACTTTCTTAACTGGTACTGGTTCTGGTTTAACCGGCTCCGTCTCCTCCTCCTCCTCTTCTTCTATGCGTTCATCCTGAACATTATTAGTTTGTTCGGCTTCATCATCGCTATCAGGTACTTCTGTAGTTTCAGGATTAGCTCTAGAAATCGCAGGAGGAGGCGGCGAGACAAGAGTTTCCTCTACCTCAGGAATATCTACAATAAGTTGCGGTTTATTCCCTAGCTTTGCACGATCAGTATCAGAAACACGTAGATGACAAATATCGTTATTCACAGTATTTGTAACCTTTGGTTTTACAATAATTTGTTCAACTTGCCATGTTAGACCCCATCCCTTACCACCAATCCAAACACCATTACACTTCAATCCACAAATTACATCGCTGCTCTTTGGTACAAAATCTAATGGGGTAGCATCAGTATTTTCCTTATTTGGGAAAACTGCCTTATAGTCAACATCGAATACACGAGTCTTCCATTCGCCGTTATAGACAGGCATCTTTGGCTTCATTCCCGGGGCCTTTGTTAGATCAGGATTCTTCTTATCATCCTTAGGATATTTAAGGAAGGGGAAGAAGGCATCCTCAACCAACTCCCTAGACTTCTTCTTACCCCACCAAAGTTCGGAATTAAGAACAGCATCATCAATTACCTTTTGTTCGAATTCCTTTAGCTTTGCTAGAAGCATTTCGGACTCAGGATTAGTATATTGTTCACTAGGGAACTGGAGCTCTAGCTTGAATTTTCCATCCGATACGCCTTCTTCATTTACAAAATCCTTAATACCCCAAGTTTTCATCCAAGGCGTAGATACGGCTAGGGCTCTACTTGATTGAGTACTAATAACAGAAATAGACTTACCTCCCTTATCATTCAGTCTTGGAGGCATATATTTTAGTTGGGATGGAACCCAATCAGAATAATCAACAATAACAGCGGTATTAGTAGTAGCAGACATTTTAACAACAGAGAACGAGCAACGGTGTATGATACATATAAAGGCTATTCTTTAAATCAATTTTATAGACATTTTATGGTTTTATAAAATTCATTTTTATAACAATATGAAACCATATATAATAACACATTTACATAACTTAAATCAAAATTATATAAATAATTAAAGTATAGGATTATTATAAAGAGATGTCTATAGAATCAATAGAACCCAATGAGAATATTGTTATAAAATGTAGTAAAAAAGATAAACTCCCATATAAAAAAACATGTATAAATACTTTTTCATATGAGGATTTTATAAAAAATCCAGATTCAATAAATAAATTAAAAATATCAGAATTAAAACCAATCGCAAAAGAATATAAATTACATATTAGTGGAACAAAACCATTATTAGTAGAGAGAATTGTAACAAATTTTAATCGTATTTCTAAAACAATATTTATACAAAGAGTATATCGCGGATATTTAGTACGCGAATCTTTCCGATTACGCGGCGATGCATTAAAGAATAGATCAATTTGTACAAATTCAACCGATTTTTATACGTTAGAGCCGATAGATCAAATTGATTTTAGAAGATTTTATGCGTATAAGGATAGTAAAGACAATAATATTTTTTGGTACGGTTTTGATATTGAATCATTACATACATTTATGTCAAAAACAACTAAAATATGTATAAATAATCCTTATAATAGAGAGAAAATACCTGAAAATATTATAAAACAAATATATTCTCTCATTTATAAGATACGTATTTTATTTAAAGGTATTATAGAATCCAATATAGTGTCTCAACAACAGCAAACCCGTAATTCATTATTGAATCGGCCATTACAAACACCAAGAAATCAAAATAGAGAGAATACAAGAGACAACATAACAATATTGAATCGACTTACTACACAAGAAATAAGAACATTAAATAATAATCGATTACAGCCAATAAATACACGAATTCAAGAATTATTTATGGAAATTGATCAATTAGGAAATTATACAAATATGGAGTGGTTTTCTTTATTAAATCGCGAACAATATATAAGACTTTATAGATTAATATATAATATTTGGAGAAGACTACCATTCGATTTAAGAAGTAAAATATGTATATCTGGCGACCCTTTCTTAAATATATTTGCTTCTAATATAAATATTTATGATATTGGATATGAGAGAATGAGAGAAGCATGTTTAATTGTTTTTGAAAATATGGTATTTACTGGATTGGATATTGAGTATAGGAAAATCGGTGCATTACATGTACTTTCTTCACTTACTGTAGTATGTCCAAATGCTAGAATTGCTATACCTTGGTTATATGATACAGTTATATGATAAAATAGTAAATAATGAGTGTTTTGGATTTTATATTTTCAAGTTATTTTCAATGAAAATAAAAACTTTAGTAAAATGTTTATTTGGACTTTGTTTATCGTGTCCAAATAAGAATAATTAAATAATAATAATATATTTGCGTTAAAATACTTAAAAAGGAATGTATATAGTACTATATAATCATAAGATGGTTAGAACTGCTAAGACTCCTGCTACTCCTCCTACTAATACTGTTGCCCCTGTTGTTGCCGATAAGGTTGTAAAGGCCAAGAAGGTTAAGGTTGAGACTCCTGTTGTTACTGCTTCTCAAGAGCCTGTTGTTGTTGAGACCCTTGCTTCTAGTGATGAAGTTGGAAGTCTTTCCACCAAGTTGGCTGAGTACAGCTCCAAGCTCCAGGCCCTTACTGCTCTCGTTAACGTTGTAAAGAATGATTACAAGGTTCTTGAGAAGGCTGTTTCTAAGGAGCTTAAGGCTGCCCAGAAGGCTTCTCAGAAGAAGAGACGTGGATCTGGAAACAGAGCCCCTTCTGGTTTCGTCAAGCCTACTCTTATCTCTGATGAGCTTGCTCTTTTCCTTGGAAAAGATAAGGGATCTCTTCTTGCCCGTACTGCTGTGAGCAAGGAGATCAATCTCTATATCCGTGCGAATAGCCTCCAGGATAAGGACAATGGTCGCAAGATCAACCCTGATGCTAAGCTTGCTAAGCTCCTCAAGCTCCAGAAGACCGATGAGCTTACCTACTTCAACCTCCAGAAGTACATGAAGCATCACTTTGTTAAGAGTGTTGTTCCTGCAACTGCTTAAACCAACCAATCCAAAAATAAAAAAAAACAATTGATATAAATAAAAATTAATAAATAACAGATAAAAACAAGTATAAATTATCCATATTTTGTATAATTTATATAACTCAAAAAATAAATAACATTATGATAATTATAAATAGTTTCTACGAGAGTTATAAAATTGAAATCCTCTTTTTTAATTTCTTAATCGATACAATTTCCCCAAAACAACTCTCTGATAATATAACCCAATCAATGCCGTGTAGTTTCTGTAAAAGCAACCAACATAATATCAGACGTTGTGAACACCCAATTGGGTTAGAGATAAAAAATACATTGGAATTCAAATGTTGTATTGCTCTGCTATACATAGGCACTAACACAGAAGTTTTTACATTCAATGAAATTGTCGAGTTGGTAAGATACAAGCCTGTTATACAATTAAAATACCTTCTAGCAAGAAAAGGATATAGCTGTTCTGGAAACAAAGAACGTCTTGTTGCAAACGTATTATGTGTATACTACTTTAATATGAATATAGATAACTTATATTCAGAAAGGTTTTTACGCGACGGACGTTACTGGAACAATATAGCGAATGGAGCGCCGATTGGTCTTGCTCAGCAAGTATGGTTTGCGGAATTAGGTCAACTACTAGATGAACCGAAGAAAAAGATTACACTGGTTGATGGATTAAGCGAGGAAAATACCGAGTGTCCCATTTGTTTCGAGACGGAATCGAACATAGCCAAGACGAATTGCGGGCATCTCTTCTGTCGCCCTTGTATTATGACACATACAAAGGGTATTGTTGCGTCTTGTCCATGCTGTAGAACAGAAATTGATTTATTGATTATGAAATAGATAGGTAGATAGATAGTTAGTAGTTATAGGATAAATAATTATTTTTTATTTCTCCTGTTTTTTATTTCTCCTGTTTTTTATTTCTCTCTAAAACAATATAAAATTTACATAATAACTAAGACATAATCGATATATGGATTCGAGTGATACAATTAAATACGAGATTTTAGATGAAGCAAATGAATTAAATAATTCAAAATCTACAATTGAAACGAATATAAGAGATCTTTCAATCGAAGAAAAGATGAAAGATTTTATTCAAAAAACTCAACCAAAGCTGTTTATATTAACACCTTGTTATGGTGGAATGTGTTATATTAATTATTTAACATGTTTAATGAATACAATCACACTTTTCCGTCATATAGGATTCCCAATACAAATCGAATTTTGTAAGAATGATAGTCTAGTTCCTAGAGCGCGTAATAACTTAATTGCTAGAGCAATGACAGACCCTACAATGACACATATGATGTTTATTGATAATGATATTACATGGGATCCGATTGATATTCTTAAACTTATTCTCTCGGAAAAGGACATTATAGGTGGAATTTATCCATTGAAAAACTACGATTGGTCGAAACTGTTAGTCGATCCACAGAATCCATATAATTCGAATATTATTCAGGGATGGTTAGCTAAAAAAACTAAATCACAGCTCAAAGATATTATTTCAGATGAGAGAATGGTTCAACATAATTTATTAAAATATAATGTCAATTACTTAGATAATATTTTAGAAATACAAGACAATTTAGCCAAAGTCCGGCATTTAGCAACAGGATTCATGATGATTCGCAGACAAGTAATAGAAGAATTAATCAAGGCATTCCCCTCTACAAAATATGTGGATGATGTGAATTTTCTAAGACCCGATGAAAATGAGTTTGCCTATGCATTATTTGATTGTGGTGTTGAAGATGGACATTATTTATCAGAAGATTGGCTATTCTGTAGTCGATGGACAAAGCTATCAAAAGAATCCAATAAAAAAGAAGTATGGATGGATGTTTCTATCCAATTAAACCATACAGGTGTGGAAGATTTCTGTGGATCGTACATATCTACTATTCTATAATTATATTAACTCTTTACGCTAAGAAGTGCTAGAACGAAAGAAATTCGAATAAGGGTTATTCATACAAAGATAAAACCATATTCCGACATTATTTCTTTTATTTTTTTAATAGAGGGTTCTTTTTCCAAAACATCATCTTCTATCTGTTTATTAATTACTTCCAAAATAATAATATTATTAGTCGAATTAGTATCGAAAAACCCGGATATTTCAAGTATATTCATTGGTTCTATATTCGCTTGTGTAACGATCCAGTTTTGGAAAGGTTCATGCATCGTATTTGAAATATCCATTAATAAATATTCATTATGTAGTTCAAATGTTTTACATAATGAAAGACATCCATCATTATAATCTGTACCAGAGAGAATCGCGATTTCTAAAAGTTCATCATATGAAAGAGATAATTCTGTTAGTATCTGTCCTGTATCATAGAGTATTGCTTGGTGTTTCAATAAACTGAGATTTCTTAGGACCCGTGGGCACCCATAAAGGAACATATCCATATCGTCGGAGAGACAGGCCCATGCTGATCCAGTTTTCACTAAATAGGCGCATAAGATATCCGCTTCGCCGGGTGCTTCATAGTATATAAAGCCAAATGCATCGATTAATTCTTTTATTTTACGAAAATCTTCCGACTTAATTCGTATCATTTTTTTCTTTAATTCGTCCATTTCTTTTTTTAACTTTTCATCTAATTCGACTGAATTCGAATCGAGAGATTCTTGTATTTCTAAGAAACGGATTTCGGCATCTTTTTTCTCCCACCTGCGTTTTTTAAGAAGAGCCCATTTTTCCGGTGGCGGTTTTCCATCGAAAATGAAAATCGGGGTTATCACATAATATTTGAAAAGGGAGAGAAATGTATAGAGGCTTTCCATTGGATTTTCCTCCGCCATGAATTTATAAAGATAAATACTGATATCGACAACGACTGTCTTTTTTTGTAGGTCTGTAAAATGTGTCTTTTTAATAGCTTTTTTACTACAATGTTTTAATAAATATTGGTTGAGTTCTTTTACACCCATTTTGATTGATATATTTCAATATAAATATATAAATTTGCTTTATTAGTAACATTTCTAAAACATAATGTTTTAGAATCAATTTTCTGAAGGAGGAAGTGGAAAAAATCATGTATTAATAATGAGTATTTTATTTTTTGTTTTCGAATGGTTTAGTTATCTCTAATTGAATATCTGATTTATTATTTTTTATTTCTTTTTTTTCTAGCGCATATTCACCACAAGGACCACAATGGTCTTCATTCGATAGATCGATTTTACCATTTATTTTAGTATTACAAGTTTCGATTCTCCATCTACCAAGAGGTTTTGGGCGTCTTTTTGGAGTATCATTTTTATAAAAATTCTAAAATTTGACAAATGTTTCATATTATATAATAATTATTTTACTATTTAACCCCTTTAATAGTGATATTTAATTAACGAATTATAGATTTTCTAAAACAATATTCTCCGAATCTATAGTTACTATCGGTAGGACTTCTTCCGGCTCTACATATGCCTGATAATCACATGGGAATACAATACCCGAATCTGCCTGTTCTCTCGTAACACTCTTCATAATTTGTCCCTTGGACATAAGCGATTCCATCATACGCCTCTCAACTCGATTATCGCTATACACCATATAAATATCCGTATCGGATTTTGTATCTAGGCCTCTCAGAAATCGATGGCCCAATTGATATATATGAATCGTATTATAATTGGGGCTCACATAACAGGTTCGCGGGAACTCGCCGTACTTATCATCTAAATCAATACCCGTACTAATGACTGTGATATTTCCGATTAATAATCGGTATTCTGAAGTAGGCGCCTGGAATTTATCTAAAATATCACGTCTTGCCTTGACCGATTTCGACCCATCGATAATCAGGGGATTATATTCCGATAACAGGGCCGCCACATCTTTTATCGTCGCGCTATAATTTAGTCCAATGACCACTTTTTTACTGGGATCGAATTCTAGATCTTTTCTAGCCAGTCTATGGAAAGTATCTATTTTAGAAGTCTCAATTACAGTAAGTGCACGTACGACTTGGGCCATCATTGACCCAGCGTTTGGGTCACCATTTGTTCTTCGCTGTTCCCGTATTCTCATTCTTAAATCATTAATTTTATTCAAATCTTCTAGCGCTGCGGTTACATTTGCTTGGTTTCTCTCATCATTCAATCGGAAATTCCCATTATATTTATGTAGAATAATACCTGTATTTTGGATTTGTCTTAGATCCATCGTAGAGGATGCATGCGGTTTGATTACATTTAAGAAGAGTCGATATGCATATAGTTCACATCTAGATGCTGATTGTATGAGTATCTCATTATTATTGCGATCAAGACGAGTACGTATATAATTCTCTCCATAGGTCGCAATATATTCATTACGTATAGGATTATGGCGTGGGTAGTTCTTAAAATTTTGGTTTATATAATCCTCGATTTCATTAATTCCTGCATATTGATGCCCAGATACGATTTTATCATGGCGCATAATACCAAGTGTCTTAAATAGACGGACTGCTTGTTGATATTTATCAATAGGTGAACCAGACAGTAATATCACTCTAGATCTCCCGCCTTTTTTAAAATCGTCGTATATACAGCGGATCAGTATTTCACAGGCTTCTGTCTGTGCGCACTCATTTTTCAAGTGTTGGAATTCGTCTAATATGAGTAATAATCCGTTTGTAACAAGTTGTTTGAATTGTTCAGTGACTGTATAATTATATTTATCAATCATACGAGTGGTTCCATCCTCTTGCATAACAGGAACACGGAAATCGTTACGTAAAAGATAATTACATTTTGGTTGTGTGAATCGTTTTCCTGTAATCTCTCCATAGGTAATATTATTATCACAATTGAGAGAATAGATTCGATTGACTTCTAACCACTTTGTTTTTACACTTGGGGGTGAAATAGTAATAATATGAGATAGAGATCTATTTTGGAATACTTTTGCAGCAGTATATGTTTTTCCAGTACCTAATGGCGATAGATCAATTCCAAAATGAAATTTATCTAGGTAGGATTCTATGCGCTGGACATGCTCGATTTGATAGGGATATAATTCGATTTGTCTCTTATCTGGCGTATCTATTTTTTCTAAAACAATATTCTGTGGACCATCCGAAGTTGGGTTTACATTTGAAGATTTTACTGAGGTTTTTATGGATTTTTGAATACGCTGTTTCGAGCAATAACCAATATCGGTTTGTCCGACTTTTCGAATCACCAGGATAGTCGGATTCAGTGGGTCGAATTCATCGTGAATCTCTCGAATATTCTCATTAATAATATCTGTTAATTGATTTATTTTTAGAATAATCGAATCAGTTCTCTCTTTACTAGATTCCTGGGTTTCTTCGGTTGTCAACTGATTTACTGCATTATAAAGTTCGCTTTGTAACCCATCCATATTAGCAATATATATATGTAAGATACCCGCAATCATCTCATACGATTGCTGTTTAATATGCGTTTTATAAACATATTGTTCCCAGACTTTTTCCGAAATCTCATTCATTGCGTATTTTACTTGATAGTCGTCATATTTATCTCGCGTATTCGCGCTAATCGCTAGATCGGAATATTCTGTACGTTTTAAATATCGTACTGCCTTGGTTACTTCGTATAGTGTTTCTAAAATATGCTCATCAATAATGATTTGTTTTTGAAGTAAGATTTCTCTCATGACATCCTGTGGAATACGGTCATGATCCATCGATACCGCACATATCTGATTATCATGTTCATCTTCGCCTGGATTATCTCCAGTCGCTCCAACACGCTGTTGGATCATACGATTACGATAGTGATAATTACTCGAATTTGAGAGAATATTTCCATGTTCCCAACTGAAATGTACACCACAATTCGTACAGTTCATATGGTCACATCCCTCTGTTTTATGAATCAGAGTAGAGCAGCGGGGACAGGGCTTTGTTGAAGCCTTGATATCTTTTACAGATTCTACTACATTTGGATCACAAATATGTTCTTCGTCCGCCTTTTTCTCAAACAAACATTCTGTACATACTTGTGTAGAGCATATATTACATATCTCGCCTACGATTGCGCCTCTGCAGTCATTTATTGGACACTGACAAAGGACTTGGGCAGTACGATTACGAGTTGGTTTAGGTGGTAGACGGCTATTATGACCATTCTCTGTTTGAAATGAAATATGAATACCGAAACGCAGATTTTTCTTGATATCATTACATATTTTCGTCCATTCGACTAATTCACCCACGGTTTCTAATTCTGTTTTTTGGATTTGCATTAATTCGCGTAGCATATTTTGCCGAGCGGTATGCGTAACGAATGTAGTACCAAGAGTAGCCATGGCGAAAGCATTCGGGAATCTTGCGCGACAATTCATACATTCGACTTTACCATATTGTTTTTGACAGGGTGAGCATACGATATAATCGCAGCCCGTACATTGGACTTTTTTATTTCTTATACTTTCGTTTGCTTCTGTACAGCATACAGAGCATTCGAATTTATGAATAGTAGGTTTAGTAGCAGCAGATTTGGGCATTTTCTTAGATAAGTATCTTTGAATTATATTTTTTATTTATTATTTGATAACAAATCAATTTTTTGAGAAAATCCATAGGTCGGAGTCGGAAAGTGTTTTATTCATAAAAAACATCAAAAAATATAAAATGTACTATATATTCGTATAAATAAATGCCGTTTATTTATCATATAATGTCTGAATATACAAAACAGCAATCAAAAAATAAACAAAAAGAGAGAATAGAAAAACAAATACTACAACAAAAAAAGGCCGAATATTTTATGAAAAAAGACATAGAATCTATAAAAGATGCAATAATTATTGCATTTTATAATAATGATTCTAGTTTTCAATGTAAAAGATATTGTAGTGAAGAATATATTCAATATATTGCAAATTCTCTCAAATTATTCTTTTTAGATAGTACGATTTTCTATATTTATAATTCGGAAGATAATTCATATATATTAAAAGTAGAATGGAACTAATTTTATCAATAAAAATCTCTCTATAATCTAGAATGTCTTATAAAAATCAATTTCTCTCAAATATATCCAAAATATTCATAAAAAGAATCGCCGAACATTTTAAAGAAGGTATTGATTTATTTAAGACAGGGGGGTCTATTCAAATATCTGAAATATATACTAGCGATACGACTCGTTTAAAAAAGGGTGCGAAATATACATATATAAATGAAGAAATACGTCGATCGATCGATTCTTATACATGGATTGGACAGACGGTTTCATTTATGATACATTCTAAGAAAGTAACGATTCATTTCGTCCATCCGTGTACCTCTATTTCAAAAGATATAAAATGGATTGAGAGATTCTTCCAAAATATTCGATTAAAAATATTCGCATGGTTATATGTTGCTTCTCTCGAATCCGAAAAGGGGTGTTCCTCCGATTTAACGATTTATCTTTATTTTACGGATTTTAAAAAGGCGTTACCGCCTGTTAAAAAAATACCCCTTGGGGAAATCAATGTGAATACGGGGTTTACTTTTTCATGCAGTTTAAGTGGATCTGGAGAGAATGAGATGTATATTTATAGGAAAGAGGAATGGTTTAAAGTTCTGATTCATGAATGTTTTCATGCATTTTCTCTCGATTTTTCTGGATTATCGAGAGAATTATTAGAACGTACAGATCAAGCAGTAATACAAACAATGTTTCCGCTACATATTGATTTAAGATACTACGAAACATATTGCGAGATGTGGGCGGAACTTTTACAAATCGTGTATTTAAATATCGACGGTATTTTAAAAGGATCCTGGGTGAAATTTGAGAGAATGGTACGTATCGATCAGCAGCATTCTGTAAAACAAGCAGTGAAGATTCTTAAACAACATCATATGACATATACGGATTTATTTGAGAAAACACAGAAAGCACAACAGAAAAGGATGGAATATCGAGAGATTTCACCGGTGATTTCATATTATCTTCTTAAATCCATATTTTATATGCATATTTCAGAGTATATCGAATGGACTTCTGTAAATAATCGGGGAACATTACGATTTCTTAAAACTGATCATTCTGTGAATTCTTATGTGGGACTTTTGAGAGAATGTCATAAAACGCCATTATTTATAAAAACGATTGGGGAACATATAAAAAATGTAAAATTGACCGGCGGAGAGAATCATTTAAGAATGAGTTTTTGGGATGCTTAATGAAAAAATAACTAGATTTTACTAGATATTTTTTGTTTTTTATGTTTATTATTTCTAAAACTAACTACACTAACTACACTAACTAGGTATATTCTTCTTTTACACTTACATATGAGCGGATACCTGTTTGTTATCTATTTATACATTTCCTCTTGCGAAGCCTCGTCGTAAAATTTCAGGTAATCGGGGTTTTTCTTCATAAACGCGGATAGCTTCTCGACTTCTGGGACAATATTATGGCGGATTTTGACGAGTTCGCTAGCATCACGACTAAAGGCGTGGCTCAGGACAGTCTTCGCTTGCGTTAACTCGTCCAGCTTATATGCTTCCATCTGTGCCTTTAGTTGACGGACTTCAACCCGCATTTGACGAGCCTCCATCGCTCGTTCGTAGTTGAGATTCGAAACATTTAGGTCCTGTTTCTCCTGCTTTTTTTCTACGCCGCCAATCCTATAGCCGATCTCGTATTTCATCTCCGATAACTGGCTCTCTGTGCAGACGTGTTGTCTCTGAATATCGGCCTTGAATTCGTCCAACTTATAAGAGTTCAGTTTCTCGCGCATCTGGTGAATATCTTCAGCAGTTCCATCTGACCATTCAGTAAATTCGTCTAGGTCTGTGTTAAGGCGATCAACTGTCTTATCAAGTCCCTCGAAATCCCTGCGTAAATCAAAGTAGTCAATTTGAGTATGATTGTTCTTCTTCTTGAGTTCGGCGACTTCCTCCTTTAGTTCAGCGATTTCCTTGGCCTGTTTCTCCACTGTCGTAGTGAACTGCTCCTGAAGGCGATGGAACATATCGCTCAATTGATCAACATTGTAGTTGGTCTTCGGCACAGGACGAGTATTGATCGTGACACTGAGTTCTCTACACGCGATAAGTGAATGCATACGGCACTCCTTTGGGAAAGTGGCGATGATATTATGGCGAAACTCGAGGGATGTTCCAGTCGAGTACCAGTAGTCGAAGTGAATAAACGCCATGCGGTAGGTCGATCCAGTAGTCTTGTTCGGTCCCGAGTTCACAATATCGATGCGGTTGATCTGTCCGGCAAATTCGAATGTTGCTTGAATATCCTCCTTGGTCATATCCTGTGGAACATATTTAAGGTAAATGCTGCCGTTTGGTGAGTGAAACCATTTGGCGTTATCAACATACTGCTGGTCTAGAACTGGTGCGACTGGTTTATCACTAATTCCAGCACAGAGTTCGGAAACGGTCATTTTATTCGTAACGGTGGACATCTTGTTATTTGCGTTTGATTGCTTTTGGGGAAATTGTATCTTCTATAAAAGTAAAAAAAAAGATTTCAATTTTATATATCATTTTTTATATAATACCGATCATTTTCTTGTTTCTTCGATTTCTAATATTTCGGAAATATTTTTATACGTGAGAATTTTTGTTATACCTCCATCTAATAATATATGAATTTCGTAACTATCTATTGAAATAACATTATTTTCATTATCCAAAAGACATTGTCCGTGATCCTTTTCCTCCATCAATGATGTAAACCAATGAATCTTGTCGGTTTGAGCGCCCTCATAATTTACAGTAGTTATTACCATATATGTAGCTGGTCGATTTTTACAGTATCGATAATCTTTGCATCTTCACTTAATTCAATATAATAATAAGGACATTTCACTGATATCTTGGGTATCTTTGTTCACTTTACTTGCTTTGGGAATTGTATTTTCTATAAAAAATAGAAAATATATAAGTTTTACATAATATGAATTATCATTAAATTTTGAATGTCATTATATATGCAGTAATTACTATAACCCCGCATACAAAAGCAGAAAAGACAAACATTATATTAAATAATATAGTATTTACAATAGATATTCTATCATATTCACGTATTTGTGGAATATAATTCACTATCTTAGATGAACGTAACTGCATACTAACTATTTATTATAAAAATAAATCTTTATATTGATTTCAGTATTAGGTTTTATATATTATTACCATAATAGATTTCGTGATAAATTATTCGCGCTATATTTATTATCACGCCAATCACCCCTCATTCCAGCAGTACGTGTCAAATAGTTATGTCTGCGAGTCTTATTTTTATGTTTTGTAAAATCCTGATATCCAATTGCCCCGAAATGAACTATATGACCATCTGGTTTTATAATCATATATTTTTTATCAGGTTTATCCGAAATTTTTATAGTAGCTCGTTTTCCCAGATATTTTTTGGCTTTCTTAAATACAATTTCTGGATTCGACCATTTTTTTAGGGTTTTCAAATTAGGCATTTTTTCCAAAATAATATATATTATTTGAGATATTTTTTGAGAGATGGATATATTTTCAATAAAAAAGTATTACTACTTTTTATTTTATTTTTTATATCTATTATCTACTATATATTATCTACTATCTACTATCTACTATCTACTAACTAGTTATTATGAGTGGCCATTTGCCTTACAGTATTCCTCGTAAAGTCGTTCTTGCTCTTCTTGAACCTCTTTGAGTTCATCATAGTAGTCATCATCTTCGTCTACATCATCGTAATGTGGGCAGTAGAGTCCATAGTTCAAGTCCTCCGCGGAAAAGGGGGCAATCGTTTCGGCTGCGTAGTTAGTGACAATGTATTTGAATATATTATTGAAATATCGCGTCAAATCGTCCAGTTCGATGATGAATTCGGGTTTGTCTTCGGCTAGTGGCGGAGCGGTCGAATACGTATCTCGGGTTCTTTTATATTGACCTGTGTTTCTGTAGATATTGAGTCCGCAGCATAGGGGTCGAGCGGTAATGGTGCTTATTCCGAAAGTAAAATCAAAGTGCGAGTAAGTATATGTGATTCCTGTTGCATTCGCTAGAAGTGCGGTTATTCGCTCGATGAGTTCATCCTCCGAGTCTGCTTGAATAATCTCCATATGCTTCAAAAATTTAGGTGCTTCTCTCATTTGTTGTCTGATTGCTTTTTTAGATTCCATTCTGTTGTTCGTTTGCGTTTGTTATTGTTTTGGTCGCTTGGGGGCGAAAGTGTACCATTCGTAAAAATAAAAAAAGGATTTCAATTTTTTAACGGCAAAATCTATTATTATCCAATCCTTCATGTTGGTATTATTCGATTAAAATGTCTAAAATAATTATTTTGATGGTTTTTCTCCATTTAATTTCTCTCGAACACGCATTAATATAAAATCTGTTTGTGCTGGTGATTTTGCTATATATTTCATCAATTTCGCTTGTTTTGTTGCGACCAATATATTTCTTAAATCTACATTTTGAGAGAATTTCGCGAATACGGCCCGTTCTCTCTCCACATCATTTCTACCACCATAAAAATCCGCATCAATTTTCACATTTGAAGGCCGTAGTTTATTCGAAGGTTTTGATCCGGCTTCTCTTGCTTTATCCACATCTTTGGAAATTTCGGAATCAGAATCGAGAGAAAAGAGTTTTGCAAAATCGGGATTTTGTTTCTTAAATTTCGCCGCTTGATAATAATGTTCCACAGAATTCCATTTTTGAGAATCTACTGTGAATTCGGCTGTCCAATAATCATCGAGTTTCTTACGCCAGTCCTTGGATTCAGGTTTATTTAATTCCACATATTCTAAAACAGATTTCTCAGGGATCTTCTCTCCAGATCCTTTACCTGCCTTTGGCGCCCCATTCGATCGATTATAATACATAAATACGACATCTTTATTATATGTCGATTCATGTTCTTGATCGGCTTCTTCTTCTTCGTCTCTTGACCCTTCTTCTGCTGGAACACCTAATTTCGATTTAAAATTACGGAAATCTTGGATTTTATAAAATGCACCCGAATTTTTCTCTAAACATTTAATCACTACTTGTACTTTTGCATCATATGGAATTTCCGAGAATTTAAAAATATATTTATTTTTATAAGAAATAAGTCGATAATGTTTTCCTGAATACGTGACCATTATATAATAATTTGGTGTTGGTAATTGGTTACCGGATTCATTACCACATTGAAATACATTATTATTATCGCCATTATCATACGATTTTTCGGAAAATATCATGAGTTTTATATTGAGCTTTTCTTCTAAAACAGATATCGCCCAAGCATCCGCCCAAAAAGAAGGTGTCTTAATATATTCACGAAGTCCGTCAATCGTATCTATTCCTTTCATAAACCCAACTTCTTCAATCATTTCATTAGTAAAAGAAAGATTCCCTCTTAGACCTTTATATTCTTGTTCGACTTCTTTTGCCGATTTTATGATTCTAGCGCGATCCGGTTTATCGGCAGTTTTTGCTAGTCGTTTCTTTAATTCGTCGACGGTTTTTACGATAGTTTTCATACGTCTCTCAATATCCTCCTTTTCTAAAACAGTATTTAAATATAGTGTACGGTATAGGTCGTATTGTTCATCTGTTAATTCACTTACTAATATAGAACGTAGTTTATCAATAGTAGTTTTATAACCAATTTGAGAGAATGCGACTCGTATAGAATCAAATAGACAATCACCATTCGACGCAGTTTCAACAATATTAAATTCGCGATTTTGCATAAATTTCTCAATCCAAGGTGAGCTACTTTTATGACTACCTTTTTGATAGGCTTTTCTTAAATCTGATGCTTGGGCCTTTGTTTCTTCTAAAAGTGTCTCTACACTTTTTCTTGTTGGATCATATTCAAAAATCCCTGATTTTAAGAGAGAATCCGCGGATTTTAAACTTTGCGATTTGGCCTTTTTATTTCTTAAATCTGATTCTGTAAGTATAAGAGCACCCGATTCTTCCGATAAATCTTCATCTTCTATGTGTTTACTATTTTGTTTTTCCTTTGATTTTTCTACTTGTTCGGATACATATGCGGATTCAAGTTCTCCAATTTCAGCGGGCGACATTTCTGAATGAGTATTGTAGAAAAAGGCATCGTCTGCGAAATGATAGAGTATGAGTTCAGAGAATCGGTTTAAATCGAATTCACCCTCTTTATCTAAAAAAGGCTGGATTTGCGCTTTTTCCGATTTTTCAGCACTTTCGAATTGAAATGCACCTATTTGTGACTTAACACGACCTTTATATATCAAATAAACTGGAATATAATAGTAATGTCTTATATCCGGTATTTTTCGATGTTTTCCAATAGCTATCGTATGAATACGACCGAAAATAGTGATTTCATATAAATTCGATTCATGATCTATATCAATTTCATCCAAATCTCTCGATTGTTCAAAATGAATACCTTTTATTTGTGTTTTTGAAGATGACGACATTTTATTTACTAAATAGGATTATGTATATATTTATGATATAAATAATCTTTTATTTTACTTTTATTAGAAATAGTTTATGCACCTAAGCATATTCTAAACACCTACCGTTTGTCATCGTAAAAATAAAATTGAAATCTTTTTTTAGATTATATATAAACTACACTATCCTCCATTACAATACTAAAATGTCAACTGCTTCTAGACAAAAAAAAGTGTTAACCAAAAGGGACCAATATTTAAGAGAAGAATATGCGAAATTTCGAGCAGAACAACAGGCTGCGTGGATAGCACGTTACGAGGCGAATGAAGGAAATGATTTTGGGTTTCTTCCATTTAAGATACCTGATAGCGTAATACAAAAAAGAGTCACAGAATCAGAACCAAAACAAGAACAAAAACCAGAACCAAAACCAGAATCACAAGAGATAAGAATTATCGGCTAATATTATTTCTTCGTTTTATCCAAAATATCCATATATTTGAAAACAGCACGGCTACTTAAACTAGCCTTTTCTTTTACTTTCATTTGAGATATTGTATTTATTTTTTCTAAAACTTGATTCCATTCGTCCAAATCTTTCATAAAAGAATAACTTTCAGAAACTAATAAAAACATATTCTCTGTAATTTCCTCTACTTGATTTAATTTATCCGGTGTTTCGATATATTCTAAAACAATATCTATTACAGAATTTATTAAGAGTAATAAATCTACTTTTGGAAGAACATCTAGTTTTACTAAATTAACAATAAATACTGAAGTTGCCTTTCGCGAATCATTTATTTTATTATTTGCACAGAATTCATCATAATCCGAATTTTGGTCGACATATTTGATATCATTCAATTTACTTATAAATAAAGATAAAAATCCAGAGAGAATATTTTGGAAAACAACATATCTAGATACTAATACTTTATAAAGACGGGCATAAATCTCGCTGAAAAATTTATTACTGCTTGCAATATCAAAAATATGATTTGCGACTTTTATCATAGATTCTTCTGAGTTTTCTGCGTTAAAAATAATTTCAATAGAATCTAATAATAATCCTTCAATCGCATCATAATTTTTTTGAGAGATTTTATTTAAAAAAATACGAATATCATTAAGGGTTTTTTCGATACCATATGTTTTCTTTTCTACAACAGTTGGTTTAAATGAACGTAGACTTTCCCATGCTTCTTCCGATCTTCCCTCATTCGAAAACCCTGTATTTTTTCTATTTCTATTTCTTAAAGGTTTATCATCCTTTTGTATAGGACGTTCCGATGAATTATAAATACCTAGTTTAGTATTTAAATCTGAAATAATCTGTAAAATAGATATTTCTAATTTATAATCACTATTAAATACAATAGTATTAAAATCATTGAGAGAATAAAATAATGTAGTCATTTTCAATGATAGTAATAATAATGGATATTATTAATATAGTTAGATTGGATAATTTTATATGGTTTATGAAATAATAGAAACTATCGAATATTACAATATAAAAATGTATAAAACAAGTTAAATACATCGCGATAATTATTTATTATATCATGGATATAGAGAAGAGAGAAATAATAGAAAATAATATAGATAGTAATATAAAACCAGAAGAAAAAGTAGAAGAACCCACGCTTATTCAAAGATGGGACGAATTAAATATATCTGAAGAATTATTACGCGGTATTTATGCATATGGATTTGAGAATCCCAGTGAAATCCAAAAGAAATCTATACCTCCTATGATAGAAGGCCGGGATATTATTGCTCAAGCCCAAAGCGGTATGGGAAAAACGGGGTCATTCTCAATTGGTTCTCTTAGTAGAGTAGATATAACAAAAAATGTTGTACAGATCCTGATTCTTTCACCCACACATGAGCTTGTTCGCCAGACTGCATCTGTAGTAAATGCGCTTGGTTCAATGATGAATATCCGTGTAAAGACACTAACTGGCGGTACTTCAATTCAAGCTGATCGGGATGAATTGAGAGGTCAAGAGTCTTGTCCGCATGTAATTGTTGGTTCTGCAGGACGTGTTTATGATATGATTCATCGTAAATATCTATCAACGGATGATATTCGTGTCTTTGTATTAGATGAGGCAGATGAAATGCTTTCCCAGGGATTTAAAGAACAAATTTATAATATTTTTCAAATGTTACCAACTACCGTACAAGTAGCGCTTTTTACAGCGACGCTACCAGATAATATTTTAGAACTTACTATGAAATTTATGCGTGATCCTGTCAATATTACAATGAAGGCGGAGGAGCTAACACTGGAGTGTATAAAACAATATTATATAGCACTTCATAATGATCATATGAAATTTGATACCTTGAAAGATTTATTCTCTACTATATCTGTATCTCAGTGTATTATTTATTGTAATTCAGTACAGCGTGTATCAGAGTTATATCGAGCGATGTTAGCAGATGGATTCTCTGTATGCGCGATCCATTCTTCCATGTCAACGGAAGAAAGAGCAAAAGAATTTGCTAGTTTTCGTTCAGGTGGATTCCGTGTTTTAATCTCTTCGAATATTACTGCGCGTGGTATTGATGTACAACATGTTAGTACAGTGATTAATTTCGATATTCCAAAATGTCAATTCACCTATTTACATCGTATTGGGCGATCGGGGCGCTGGGGTAGAAAAGGAATGGCGATTAATTTCGTTACAAAACAGGATATTCATTTAATGCGTAAAATCGAGGGATATTATGGAATTAAAATCGAGGAACTTCCTAATAATTTTTCGGAGGATATTCGTAAAATATAAAAAAATATAAAAAAATATAAAAAATATAAAAATATACTATTATAAATAATAATATATTTATATGATAAATGATTTCGTTATTATGCTATATAGTTTTATATTATAACATAGATGTATTTTTCAAAGATATATATTTACCATATGTAATTTCAAATAATAATTATGATGTCATTTCTAATAATGAAGGATTATAT
>Ga0136644_10000733_pt1 | contig 26263 bp, 29 predicted proteins | sample C_130820_EF_Meta_FD_94780 | JGI IMG/M metagenome (GOLD analysis project Ga0136644, IMG submission 94780) | Freshwater microbial communities from Lake Croche, Canada to study carbon cycling - C_130820_EF_MetaG (v2) (version 2) | ecosystem: Environmental > Aquatic > Freshwater > Lake | place...
GGCACCACGCTGTACAAGGGCACCAAGCGCCACCCCACGCTGGGGCGCAACGTGGTGGTAAGTGCGGGCGCCAAGGTGCTGGGTGGCTTCACCGTGGGCGACAACGCCAAGATTGGCGCCAATGCGGTGGTCATCAAGCCCGTGCCCGCGGGCGCTACCGCCGTGGGTATTCCCGCGCGCATCATCTTGCCCGCAGCGGGTGGCGCCAAGCCCGAGGCCGAGTTTTCGGCCTACGGCGTGACGCCCCAGGCCGACCCCATGGGCGAGGCCATGCGCGAGCTGATTGCTGCCACCGCAAGCCAGGACCACCAGATAGCCCTGCTGTGGCAGGCCCTGGAAAAACTGGCCGCCGTGGCACCCGCCGACTGCGTGCCCCGCGACGCGGCCAAGGCCGAGTGCTTTCCCGCGGAGCGGCTGACCGATATCTTGAATAAATAGCCGCTGTGTCGTGGTTGCGCGCCGTTACGGCACAGGGACTTGCATGGCTTTCCCAGCTTGGAGTGGGCCGCTTTGCAGCCTCTCGCCGTGCGATCAGAAACACATAGAAGCTCGCTTCATTGAGACTGACCTGTCCCTCTCAGTCGTATCGACCTGAAGTGAGTGAAGTCCGTAAGGAGTGCGCCCGGTAAGTTCGATCTGGTGATCCGTATGGAGCCTCCGCATCGGTTATTCATTGAGCGACTCGATATGGTCTACAAGAATTTCTCCATCCAATGCAGGGAGGGGAAGGACACAATCATTGAAGGCGCGGTGACGTTGCTAAAGGCGACGGGAGCAACGTTCGACGGATGCGACATAGCGATCTGCGTAAAAGGGTCGAACCTGTCCATGGGGGTTGGCGGTGGCTCAATGTGTATTGAGCACATGATTGTTAGCCACGGTGGGGCTTATTCCCGACTGAATCCGGCTGTACCACGTCGGACGACCGCGTTTGGCAAATCTCAAGGTCCGTAACGGGCCGACAGCGTGATTCTGTGCGGTTGAAAAGCTGCGACTGAATCCGTAGGAAATACGCCATTGGCGTATAAAATGCGAGGCATGGAATTCATCGAAACCCCGACATTTACCCGCCTGCTGACCGCTCTGCTGACGGATGACGAGTACGCGGGCCTCCAGAGTGATTTGGTGGAGAACCCGGAACGGGGCGACATCATCAAGGGTGGCGGTGGTATCCGTAAGCTGCGCTATGCGCTGCTCTGGGCATGGCAAGAGCGGCGGCGTTCGGGTGATCTACTACTGGCTTCGGGACAATGGGCAGATTTACATGCTGCTGATCTACCCGAAATCGAAGAAAGATGATCTGACTGACCGCGAAACTGCCTTGCTGCGCGAATTTGTGAAGGAGCTATGACGATGGAACAAGCATTGTTTGATGACTTGGTGCAAAGCCTCAAAGAAGCCAAGGCGATTGCCCGCGGAAAAGCGCCCGCCTCGCGCCGGATCAAGGTGATGCCGCCTGACGTGAAGGCGGTGCGCGAGCAAATCGGGCTGTCGCAAAGCGAGTTTGCCCGGTTGATGCGGGTCAGCATCAAGACGCTGCAAAATTGGGAGCAGCACCGCCGCAACCCGACCGGCCCTGCTGCCGCCTTGCTCAAGATCGTGCTGACCGCGCCGGATGTGGCGCTCAAGACGCTGCACGCCTGATGCTCGAAACCCGCCGCCCCCTTCAGGCCGGCCCCGCGGGCCGCTGGGCCGAGGCCGGGCGAAACGCCTTGCACACCGCGTCGTCGGTCTGCAGGTAGGGGCCGCCAATCAGGTCTATGCAGTAGGGCACGGCGGCAAAAATGCCGGGCACGCGCGTCTGGCCGTCTGGGCCGCGCAAGCCCTCCAGGGTTTCGCGTATGGACTTGGGCTGGCCGGGCAGGTTGATGAGGAGGCAGCGCTCGCGCACCACCGCCACCTGGCGCGACAGAATGGCCGTGGGCACGAAGTTCAGGCTGATCTGGCGCATTTGCTCGCCAAAGCCGGGCAGGGTTTTGTGCGCCACGGCCAGCGTGGCCTCGGGCGTCACGTCGCGCAGCGCCGGGCCGGTGCCGCCGGTGGTCAGCACCAAGCAGCAACCCGCCTGCACCAGTTCAATCAGGGTAGCGCTGATTTGGTCTTGCTCATCGGGTATCAGGCGGGCCTCGAATTGCAGCGGGTTTTTTAGCGCACGGCTCAGCCACTCTTGCAGTGCGGGTAGGCCCTTGTCGGCATACACGCCGCTGGAGGCACGGTCGCTCACCGAGACGATGCCAATGCGCACGGGGTCAAGATTGATAGGGTTCATGCAAGCAGGTGCTCCCGAATCAAGGCAAACAGTTCACGGTAGGCCCGGCCCTGGCGTGGCGCTGCGCCGGGGCGAAGTGGCAGCGCATCTTTGCGCGCCTGGCGTATCAGCGCACGCAGGGCTTGCGTATCGGTTTGCGCGTACTCGGCCATCCAGCGTGCCAGGGCCGCGTCGTCGGCCAACAGCTCGTCGCGCCAGCGCTCGGCTTGGTGTAAGCGCACCGTGTCTTGCGCCGAGCCCATGTGTTGCGCTTCTACCGCAGCCTGAATCGGCTCAGGATCCACGCCGCGCATCAGCTTGCCGATGAATTGCATGTGCCGCCTGCGCCCTTCAAAGGCGCTGATGCGTTTGCCCTCTTGCACCGCATCCAGTAGTTTTTCCGGCAGTTGTAGGTTGGCCAGTCGCTGCGGGCTCAGGGTGAGCAAGGCTTCGCCCAGGGCTTGCAGCTCGGTGCTGGCGCGTTTCAGCTCGGTTTTGCTGGGTGGGCCGCCCACGTTGTTCAGTTCCAGGTCGAGTTCGCTGCCTTGGGCGACGAACTGGCCTTGCACGTAGTAGCCGGGTTTTTTTGCCATGAATAGGAAGGGTAGGAAGCGTGTGGTGCGTGGTGGGCGCAGCCTGGGTTGCGCGGGGTGTGAGCAGATCTTCAGAGCAGGTGCAGACGCGCCAAGTATCATAGCCGCCCATGCCCAACACACCTCCCCAACCCCATACGCCCGCCGATGGCTTCAGTTTCAGCCGTCCGTTTTTTGAAGCCTTGGTCGATCAAGCCCTCAGCCACGCTCGCAAACTCGGTGCCAGCGATGCGGCTGCCGAAGCCTCGGAGGGCTGCGGCCTGAGCGTGTCGGTGCGCCAGGGCGAGCTGGAAACCGTAGAGCGCAACCGCGACAAATCGCTGGGGGTCACGGTTTACATCGGCCACCGGCGCGGCAATGCGTCCACCTCCGACTTTTCTGGCGCGGCCATCAAGCAGACCGTGCAAGCGGCCTACGACATTGCGCGCTTTACTGCCGAAGACCCCATGGCCGGCCTGCCCGACGCGGCTGATGTGGCGCATGAGGTGCCCGAGTTGGACTTGTTCCACCCCTGGGCGCTCTCCAGCGAAGCGGCGGCAGAAATGGCCTTGGCTTGCGAGGCGGCGGCGTTTGCCACCAGTCGGCGCATCACCAACAGCGAAGGGGCCGGGGTGTCGGCCCAGCAAAGCCACTTCTTTAGCGCCCACACGGGTGGTTTTCGCGGTGGCTATGCCAGTTCGCGCCACAGCTTGTCGGTAGCACCCATAGCGGGCAAAGGCAGTGGCATGCAGCGCGACGCCTGGTACAGCTCAATGCGCGACGCGCGCGAACTCGCCAGCCCACAGGCGGTGGGCCGCTATGCGGCGGAGCGCGCCTTGTCACGCCTGAAGGCGCGCAAGATTGACACCACCGAATGCCCGGTGCTGTTCGAGTCGCCGCTGGCCGCCGGCCTGTTGGGCGCCTATGTGCACGCCACCAGTGGCGGCGCGCTCTACCGCAAGAGCAGCTTTTTGCTCGATTCGCTGGGCAAGCGCGTGCTGCCCAGCCATATCGACATTTTTGAAGACCCGCATCTGGTGCGTGGCAAGGGCAGCGCGCCGTTTGACGACGAAGGCGTGCAAACCCGTGCGCGCCAGGTGGTGCAAGGCGGCGTGGTGCAGGGCTATTTTTTAAGTACCTATTCAGCGCGCAAGCTGGGCTTGCGCACCACCGGCCATGCGGGTGGCTCGCACAACCTGCGCTTGAGCAGCCGCCGCACCCGCCCCGGTGACGACTTGGACGCCATGCTGCGCCAACTGGGCACCGGCCTGTTTGTGACGGAGTTAATGGGGCAGGGTGTGAACTACGTGACCGGCGACTATTCGCGCGGTGCCAGTGGTTTTTGGGTGGAGAAGGGCAAAATCGCCTACCCGGTGCAAGAAATCACCATCGCGGGCAACCTGAAAACCATGTTCAAAGACATCGCCGCCGTGGGCGCGGACGCCTATACCTATGGCGCCAAAACCGTGGGCTCGGTGCTTGTCAAGCGCATGAAGGTGGCCGGCAGCTGAGGGCATGCCCCCCGCCCAAGAGCCCCAGGCCGTTCCAGGCTGTTCCTGAGGCGGCTCCCAAGACCCGGTGCAGAGCGCCCGTTTGGAGCGCAAGTGAGTAAAGAGGTGGCGCTTAGGGCTGGAGTGCGGCCTTAACCGCTGCCGATACCTGGGCCATTTCCGCCTTGCCGTTTAGCAGGGTTTTGGCCGCCGCCATCACGCGCCCCATGTCGCTGGGCCCGCTGGCGCCCAGCTCAGCCACCAGTGTGCGCACCTGCACAGCCACTTCCTCGCTGCTCAGGCGTGCGGGCAAGTAGGCTTGCAGCACGGTGATTTCGCTCGCCTCTTGCGCGGCTAAGTCGTCGCGCCCCGCTTGGGTGTAGGCGGCAATCGAGTCCTTGCGCTGTTTGATGAGCTTGTCCACGATGGCGACCACGGCCAGGTCGTCTAACACCACGCGCTCGTCCACCTCTTTTTGCTTGCACGCGGCCAGCAGCAAACGAATCGTGCCCAGGCGGGCGCTGTCTTTGGCGCGCATGGCGGTCTTCATGTCTTCGGTGATCTGGTCTTTGAGTGACATGGTCTTGCTTTCAAAAAAAAGGGTGGCAAAGAAGGCAGGGCAACAAGCGGCACCGGGTGCACCGCACAAAGTAAAACGCCCGCGTGAGCGTCCTCAGGCGAGCGGTTCATGCGCGGGCCCCACGAGAGGGGCTTGGAGCTGCCGGGTCAGTACAACTTCTTTGGCAACTGCATGCTGCGTACGCGCTTGTAATGCCGCTTAACTGCCGCTGCCTTTTTACGCTTGCGCTCGGCGGTGGGTTTTTCATAAAACTCGCGTGCCCGCAAGTCGGTCAACAAGCCCAGCTTCTCGATGGTGCGCTTGAAGCGGCGCAGAGCCACGTCAAAGGGCTCGTTTTCTTTTACGCGAATGGTCGTCATTGCAGTCAAGGATTCCAAAAAAAGTGGGTGCCCGGCAAGGTGTGCGGTTTTGCTGGCAGAGCTTGGGCTGGGTCAGAAAAGCCCTCGAGTGTAGCAGATCAAGTGTGGCGGCGCCCAAAAGTCACGCCGTTGCGCGTGTCTGTCGGGCAAGCTGTGCCCTGGCGCCGCGCCGTGCCGTGCTTATTGGGCTATCTGTTCGTCGTCGCACAGATGGCGCGCGTGCATTGGGCGCACTCTGGATTGCAGAGGGTGATCGATATCTGGCGCGCACTGTGGCCAACCGCCACCCTTAGCCACCAAAAGGACTTGTATGAACAGACCCCTCTCACTTCCCATCCCCACCAAGTATGGAGTCCGCCGCCTCAGTTGGCGCATGGGCTGCTTGGTCGGTATGGCCGGACTTGCCGGAATCGCTCCCTTGGTGCAGGCGGCGATAGCTTCTGGGCCCATGCAGATTCAGGCCACCGTCACCGCAACCTGCATCGTCGGAACTTCAGCACTCACGTTTCCGAGCGCGACCAGCGCAGCCATCGCCGCCGGGCCGGTGGAGTCTGCCGGTAACGTGAGCGTCAACTGCACAACGGCTGCGCCCTTTTCCATCGCGCTCAGCGCGGGCCTGGGTACTGGGGCCACGGTGGCGCTGCGCCAATTGAAATCAGGCACGCAAATACTCCCCTACACCATCTATTCGGACGCGGCGCACACCAAAATTTGGGGCGATGGAACGGTAGCCAGTACGCCAGTGACTGGGGTGGGAACGGGCGCCTTGGAGAGCCTTATCGCTTACGGGCGCATCTTTACCGCCCCCAATGCGACCGCTGGCGTTTACGTCGATACGGTCAATGTGACGGTCACTTATTGATCGAGGCGGCTCACCATGAAAACCTTTTCCCTCAAGCACGCTTTGCTCGGCCTGACGCTGCTAGGTGCCAGCTTAGCTTGCGCAGCCGGCTCGATCGAAGTGTCACCGGTGCGCATCAAGCTCTCGACCCGTGCCAAGGTGGCTGTCCTGACGGTCCATAACACCGGCACCGAAGACTCGGTGATGCAAGTCACCATCAACCGCTGGACCTTTGGCGGCGAAACAGATGTGTACGAGCCCACACAAGAGTTGATCGTCACGCCCGCAACCTTTAAGTTGGCGCCGGGTGCACAGCAAATCGTCCGGCTTGGTTTGCGCCAGAACACCCCACCGCAACGCGAGTTGGCCTACCGCATGTTGGTTGAGGAGGTGCCGCCACCCAACACATCCAACTTGACCGGCACCTTGCTGGTGGTGCGACACGACGTGCCGGTGTTTGTTGAGCCCGCCGCTGCCGCCAAGCCATCGCTGGATATTGAAATGGATTGCGCCACCGATAGCGCCCGGTTGCGCATCACCAACATCGGTAATGTGCATGCCCAGTTGTTCGGTATCGTGCTGCACGGCGCCAACTCAGACGATGTACTGGGCCATTGGGATGCCTTTGAGTACCTGCTACCCGAGGCCAGACGCAGTTGGCGCGTGGCCGAGGTTGCGCCGGGTGTTGTGGGTAAGAGCTTTCGCCTGACCACTCAGACCGATCAGGGGGCCTTTACCGCGAATGTCGCGAACCGGTGCGCATAACGCGCTGGTCGCACTTTCATGCCTGTTGGTGAGCTTGAAGGTCGTCGCGCAACCAGTGCCTAACGCCTTGCCAGAAGCGGTGCCGGTCGTGGTGCTGCTGGCGGTGACGCTGAACGGGCAAGACGGTGGCTTGGGCACCGCGTTCACGGTGGACGCGCAGGGGCATTTGCTGGCCGACGGGGAGTTTCTGAACGCTTGGAACTTGCGCCCGGTGCAGGCCAGCGCCAGTGCGCCCGACGGCGAGGTTCTGTTTGACTTAAAAACAATCCAAGGGCTCAGCTACGTCTGGGATCGCGACGACGCAACCCTGGCCATCAGTGCCTTGCCCGACGCCTTTGTGCCGACGCGGCTCAACCTGAGCACCACATTGGGTGGGCCGGTTGCGGACTACACGCCGGGCGGCTACCTGAAATACGACGCTTCCGTGACGCAAATCGCTGGCTCAGTGACCAAGGAGGCTGTGTTCGATCTGGGTTGGTTTCGCGGCAAAGGCTTATTGACCCATCGTTTGAAGGCGGGAACGGGCGGCGTGGTGCGGCTCATGACCACCTGGCAGACGGATCGTGTGGACGACATCAAGACCCTGCGCCTGGGCGACAGCTACAACAGCACCGGCGCTTGGGGCCTGGGTGTGCTGTTTGGCGGCATCCAGTACGGCACCAATTTCGCGATCAGGCCCGAATTTGTCGCTGCGGCCATGCCCAGTGTGTCAGGCAAAGCCTTGTTGCCATCCACGCTAGATGTTTACCTCAACAACAGCTTGCGCTCGCGCCAGCAAGTGGGCGCGGGGCCATTTTCGGTGCAGAACTTACCCGTCATCACGGGCGATGGAACCGTGCAAATCATTGTCAAGGATGTATTGGGCCGCGAGCAGCTCATCACGCAATCGTTCTTCAGTAGCCCGGTGCTCCTGCGACAGGGCTTGGTGGACAGCTCCAGCGAGTTTGGTTGGGTGCGCCAGAACTATGGGCTGTCCAGCGATTCGTATGCCGACCCGTTTTTGGCATTCAACTGGCGCCGGGGCATGACCCCGGATTGGACGGGCGAGTTTCGGCTGGAAGGGCAGCGCGATATTTTCACTGGCGGCGTGTCGTCAGCAGTCGGCCTGCCTAGGCTCAAGAGCGTGTTGGAATCGACGCTGGCCGTCAGCAGCGCGCGTGGTTTGGCACAGGGTGTGATGGGTATCGCCAGTTACAGCTATCTGGGTCGAAATTGGTCGGCCAACGCACGCCTGCAATCCGGCACCAGCAGCTTTCGGCAAATCGGTACCGACAGCGCCAACATCTTGCAGCATGTGGCGACGCTGCAGTTCACCACCCCGCTGGCCTCTGGCAGCTTGTCGGCCAACTATGTCCAGCGACTCAATCACGCCGCGGCGATGACGCGCATCGCCAATGTCAATTATTCGCAGCGCCTGACGAAGCAATTGTTTGCCTCGGTCACACTGTTCAAGTTATTCATCAGCGCAAGCGGGGGGGGCAGTGGCGCCACGCTGGGCCTGTCCTTGACGGCGCTATTGGATGCCAAGCACTTTGGCAGCAGCACCCTGACGCGCAGCGCTGCGGGCAACGCCCTGTACACCGATTTTCAGCAAAGCACGCCGCTGGACGAGGGCCTGGGCTACCGGCTGGCCACGCTGATGGACGCAAACAGCTCCAGGCAGGAGGCCAGTGTGACGCGCAACCAGTCATTCGGTGGTGTGCAAGTGGATGTGGTGCGCCTGAATCAGGTCGTCAGCACCCGCTTGAGCGCCAGCGGTGGTGTGGCGCTGCTGGGCGGGGACTTGTACCTCACCCGTGGGCTGGATCAGGGCCTAGCCATCGTACAAACGGGCGACATGGCCGGGGTACCTGTTTTGCTGGAAAACCAGATCGTGGCGCATACGGATAGCCACGGGCGTGCCATCGTCAACAACTTGCAGCCCTACCAGGTCAACCACATCAGCGTGGACCCTTTGTCGCTACCCATGGATATGGCCATCAGCGAGGTCGAAAAATCCGTGGTGCCGCGTAGCCAGGGCGGCGTGCTGGTGGACTTTGGCATTCGCCGCCTGCGCAGCGTTACCTTGCAAATTGTGCAGGCCGACGGCACACCGCTGCCGCCTTGGACGCCAGTGCGTGTGCATGGCATGGACAAAACCTATGTGGTGGGGCTGCGTGGCGAGGTCTCCCTGGAGTTGCCGGCCGACCGCGGCAATCGGCTCACGGCAAACCCGGTGGGGGCGCCCGTGTGCCAGTTGCTGGTGGATTTAACGCCTGCTCCTGCCGCCAGCCAAGCCATGGAGCCGCAAGCATGTGCGCCCTAAGCTGCGCCGGGGTGCCTGGCCTGATGCGTTGCGTGATACCTGGCGTGCTGGCACTGGCGCTTTACGGGGTCTGCGCGGGGGTTGGCGCGGCTCCGGGCAAGTCTTGCGAGGTGTCGGGCGCTAGCGTCAATTTCGGTTTGTACAACCCCTTATCGCCGGGCGCGCTGGACACCACGGGTTCGCTCACGCTGGAGTGTTCGGGCCGCGTTCGCGCCGACTTGAGTGTGGGTGTTGGAACCGGTGTAGGCGCGTCTTACGCCAGTGGCCGCGTGTTGATGCGCTCGCCCGGGCCGGGCAAGCTCAGCTACAACCTGTACGCCGACGCGGCACGTACCCAAATTTTGGGCGACGGCACGCATGGCAGCAAAAAGCTCAAGGTGTCTGGCAACAAAACGGTGATGCTGCCTATTTATGCCCGTATGCCCGCTCAGCAGGCCCAGGCTGTGCCGGGCAGCTATATGGACGTGGTCATCGTCACGGTCTCGTATTGAATCCCGACTTCCGCACTTTTTCCCGATAGAGCGAGTGTATTCGTAGTCAAATCAACGACTTAGCAAAGCTGGGCACTACGATTTTTTGAGGATCGGGAGGTGCTTAGCTGATGAGATCGAGCCGGGTGCATGCTGGTGGGTTTTGGCCGGTGCGCACAGATAGCGCGTGGTGCGCGCTCAGCTCAGGGCGACGGCGGCGTTGAGTTCGCTACCTGCCCGACGAGCACCGCCCTGGGATGCCCTGGCGGTGTTGCTCCTCCTTGCTGGCATCAGCCAGCCGCGTCCTCGCGCCTGGCCAGGCCAGCCCATGGCGGCACACTTGGGCGCGTCCAACGGCGGTGTCTCGGTTGACCGGCGCTCAGTAGGCGATGGTGAGCAAAATCGGGCGGGTCCACGGCAGGATGGCTGGATCCGCACCATCTGGCAAAAGGGGCAGCCGTTGACGCCCACTCATTTGGCGGCTGTAGATGCTGGCCGTGGGTAGCACGCCAACCAGGCGATCCGGTTCGATGCTGGCCCGAAAAGGGTAGGTTGGTGGGCATTCCACGTTCACGGCCACCAAGGTGCGCGCGCCCGCGACCAAGCGGGATTCGGCGCCGACGGCGCAGGAGGTAAGCACGGTCATGGACACTTGCATCTTGCTCACCGCAGTACCCGAAATCGCCGATACGGCCAGCGCCCACAACAAGATGGCGGGGCAGACCCAAGTGATGGCGGGCGGCAATTTCACGGACGTGACACTTTCTAAATTAGTGCCCAATTTTCCCAACATCCAGCGGGGTCAGACCCGCGATAAGCCCACATAGGAGCCGCATTTTTAAACAAGCGGTCTGACCAGCCTGTGCAGGCGGCCCCTTCAGGCGCTGCGCTGAGCCGCCAAGGCTTGGGCGCAGGCATAGCCACTCGACCAGGCCCATTGAAAGTTGTAGCCACCCAGCCAGCCGCTGACATCGACCACCTCGCCAATAAAGTACAAACCGGCTTGGCGCGACTCCATGGTTTGCGAAGACAGTTCGCGCGTGTCCACGCCGCCCAGCGTCACCTCGGCTTTTTTATACCCTTCGGTGCGGGTGGGGGCCAGGCTCCATTGGTGCAGGCTGCGCGCGAGCTGGCTCAAGGCCTTGTCAGCGGCTTGGTTCACCGCGCCTTGCCAGTCGGGCTGCTGCTGCACCCAGGTGTCAGCCAGGCGCGCGGGCAGCAGGCGGGCCAATTCCTTGGCAACGTGCCGACGTGAATGCGCTTTGGCTTGCACCAGCAGGGCGTGCAGGTCTTGCCCGGGCGCCAGGTCGATGTTCAGCGACTGCCCCTCGCGCCAGTAGCTGGAAATTTGCAGCACCGCCGGGCCGCTCAAGCCCCGGTGGGTGAACAGCAGGTCTTCGGCAAATACGCCCTTTGTCTTGCCGCTGCCGGTGGCAATCTCGACCGGCAACGACAACCCAGCCAAGCTGGCAAACGCCTGCCAGGCCGCCGGCTCAAAACCCAATGGCACCAAGCCTGGGCGGGTGGGCACGAGATTCAGCCCGAATTGCTGCGCCACGCGGTAGCCCGCGTCGCTCGCGCCTATAGCGGGAACCGAGAGCCCGCCGGTGGCCACCACTACCGCGCGCGTGTGCACCGGGCCTTGCGCACAATCGATGGCATAGCCGCCGTCTGCCGTGCTGCGCAGGCCGTGCACCCGGCAGGGCTGCCAGCGCTGCACGCCACCGGCCGCGCATTCGGCCAGCAGCAGGTCGATGATGTCTTGCGCCGAGCGGTCGCAAAACAACTGACCCCGGTGCTTCTCGTGGTAGGCAATACCATGGCGCTGCACCAGGGCGATGAAGTCTTGCGCCCCATAACGGGCCAGTGCCGAGCGGCAAAAAGAGGGGTTGGCGCTCAAAAACGGCGCGGTGCTGGCGTCGCGGTTGGTGAAATTGCAGCGCCCACCGCCCGAGATACGAATTTTCTCTGCCACCCGGGGGCTGTGATCCAGCACCAGCACTTTCAAGCCCAATTGACCGGCTACGCCGGCACAAAAAAGGCCGGCGGCGCCGGCCCCTATCACCACCGCATCAAAGCGCTCATCCATGGGCGGCTTGTTCGGCGCCAGCCGCTTGTTGCAGCGCTTGCACGCCTAGCAATACATCGCCGATGACGATGACCGCAGGGCTGCCCAGGCCAGCTTGCGCCATGTCTTGGCTCAGGCGGTCTAGCCGCGTCAGCAAGCGCCGCTCCTGCGGCAGGCTCACGTTTTCCACCACCGCCGTGGGCGTGTCGGCGTGCAGGCCGAGCAGCAGCGCCTGCTGCATTTGTCGCACACCGCTCACGCCCATGTAAATCACCAGTGTCAGGCGGGCCAGGGTGGCGGCTTGTGCCAGGGCCTGCCAGTCGGTATCGGCGCCGGGGGTACGCGCGGACTTGGCATGCCCGGTGACAAACACCACGCCGCGCGCTTGGTCGCGGTGCGTCAGCGCCACACCCAGCGCGGTGGCAGCGGCCAGGCCAGCGGTGATGCCGTTGATGACTGCCACCTCCACGCCAGCGGCGCGCAGGTGCTCCACCTCCTCGCCGCCGCGCCCAAAGATCAGCGGGTCGCCACCCTTGAGCCGCACCACCCGTTCGCCCTCCAAAGCGGCCAAAATCATCAGCTTTTCAATAAAGGCTTGTGGCGTCGATTGGCAGCCGCCGCGCTTGCCCACTTGCACGATGCGTGCGCCCGGTGCGGCCAAGGCCACGACGGCGGGGCTCACCAAGTCGTCCACCAGTACCACGGTGGCGGCTTGTATGGCCTTGATGGCTTTGAGGGTGAGCAAGTCCGGGTCGCCCGGACCCGCACCCACCAGGGTGCAGCGCCCGGCACGGGGTGCGGGCGGGTGACCTGCGTTTTGCGTGTTCATGCTGAAGCTGCCAACTGCAAGATGTGTTCCACCTGACGCATGACTGGGGCGGGCACAGGCCGTTGCCCGTCCAACACAGCCTGGGTGTAAGCGGCGGTGGCGGTGGCGTCGATGCTGGTTGGCCAGTCGGGCAGCGCCAGCAGGGGGCCGCTTTGGGCGGCTTGCATGAGGCTTTGCTGGCCGTGCGCGAAGCCGTCCATCTGGGGCGTGCGGCGCGCGTCGGCTACGGGCTCGCCCTCGGTGCCGCGTAGCAACAGCGCGCGCGTGCCCATCAGCCGCAGCGTGGCCGCCATCGATTGCGCGTACTCGGGGTGGGTATAACTGGTAACCAGCACGCTGGGCCCGTGGCAAGGCGTCATCAGCTTGACTAGGCTGTGGCCGGGGTTGCGCAGGCCCACTACCCGGCGCACGTCGAGCAGGCTTTGCAGCGCCGGGCTGAGCTGGGCCAACGCGCAGACGTTGGGCCAGTCGGTGCGTAGCCGGGCGAGGTCTTGCAGCGGTGCCACGCCCTGGGCGTGCAGCACCTGGGTGCTGGTAACCCGCCCCGGCTGCTCGGCCTCGCCGTGCACCACCACGCACAAGCCCTGGCGCACCAACAGCCAGGCCAAAAGCGGGGTGAGCAGCGGCAGTTTGCGCGCGCCGTTGTAGCTGGGCAGCAGCACCAGCGGGCGCGTGGTGGCGGGCAAGCGCTGCACGCGGGCGTGGATGGCGTCCAAAAAGCCCGCCATCTCGTCTGCGGTTTCGCCCTTGATGCGCATGGCCAGGCAAAAAGCGCCAATTTCTAGCTCGCTCAAGCGGCCGTCCAGCAACTGACCGAGTAGGTCTGCGGCCTGCTCGCGTTGCAGCGGGCGGGCACCCTCCTTGCCGCGGCCTATGTGTTTGATGTAGTTGGCAATACCCATTGATTTGCTAGGAAGAATACCGGTTGAGACAACGTCAAAGTGCGCGCTTGCTTCCTATAGTGGACATAATCCGAGCTTACCAACTGGAGTCCCATCATGCTGTCTGCATCTGCTAAACCTTCGCTCGCTGGTTTGCTACGGGCCAGTGCCTTGGTGTTGGGCGTGTTGCTCGCGGGCTGCGAGCGTGCGCCTTCGGTCATCAAAATCGGTGTGGCCCAACCGCTGTCGGGCAATTTGGCACCGCTGGGCCAGGACATGCTCAACGGCGTGAAGTTGGCGGTGGATGAAATCAACAAACAAGGCTACAAGCTGAATGGTAAAGCGGTGCAACTGGAGGTGCTTGCGGTCGATGATCGCTCAGACCCCGAAACCGGCAAAAGGGTGGCGCAGCAACTGGTGGACGAAGGCGTGGTGGCGGTGATTGGCCACCTCAACTCGGGGGTGAGCATTGCCGCAGCGCCGATTTATGCCGCCGCTGGCTTGGCGGAACTGGCTATTTCCACCAACCCGAAGTTCACGCAATTGGGCTTTCCCACCACCTTTCGCCTGGTTGGCAACGACGTGCTGCAGGCCAAGGCGATTGGTTCGTTTGCGTCTGGCCAGCTCAGTGGCAGCAACTTCGCGATCATTGACGATGCCACGCCATACGGCAAGGGTTTAGCGGAGGGCGCCATGGCCGAATTAAAGGCCGCCAACAAGACGGTGGGCGTGCGCCAGACCTTTGACGACAAGACGGTGGCGTTTGATGACCTCGCCACCAAACTGCAATCTGCCAAGGTGGATGTGTTGGTTGCGGTCATCAACGACTTTCAAATGCTGGCCTTGCTGCAAGCTCTGAAAAAGGTGGGCTATACCGATCTGAGCATCTTGGGCGCCGATTTGGTGAAAACCACCACCATGCTCAAAGGCAGCGACACCGTGCAGGCTTTTTATGCCACCACCCCCGTGTTGGACGCCACCGAGTTTGTCGCTGGGGCCAAATTTCTGGACAGTTATCGAACCGCATTCAAAATGGAGCCGACCTATGGGGGGCACTACAGCTATGACGCGATGTATGTGCTGTCTAGCGCCATTCGGCGCGCAGGCTCGACCAAGCCGGACGCGATTGTGCGCGAATTGCACCGCATTGACGCCTACGCACCCGTCACGGGTTCGATGCGGTTTGACCCCCAAGGCGAGCAGCGCTACGGCGTGATCGGCATTTACGCGATGCGCAAGGGAAAGTGGGAGTTGCAGGTGCGCTCCGACCGTTGGTAGGGCTCGCGCTCAGTTCTCTACGAACACCCGCGCTTTGCGCGGGCGCAGCAGCAAGGTTTCGCCTTCCCGGTAGGCGGCTAAGTGATATTCGGCGCTGGCGATTTGCGCCTCAATCACCCCGCTGCTGTCTTGGCCAGAAAGCGCCTCTAACTCCAGTCGGGCCAGTGGCCCGATCACGATGGCACGCACCAGGCGGGCCGCAATGCCGGGTTCTCCGGTCGCCCAACGCAGAACCTCCAGGTCGTGCGGGCGCACGAAAGCCACCGCTTGGCCATCTGGCAGGGGAGCTTGTTCCGGGCTATTCAGTTGTACCCGCGCCTGGCCAGCCAGCCACATTTCACCCGCTCGGGCCTGGCCGTGAAAGCGGTTGACCTCGCCCAAAAAGCCGTACACGAACGGACTGGCCGGATGGTCCCAAACCGTTTGCGGCGAGCCGATTTGTTCGATTTGTCCGGCGTTCATCAAGACCACGCGGTCGGCCACTTCTAGTGCCTCTTCCTGGTCATGGGTGACGAAGATGCTGGTCACGTGCAGGTCGTCATGTAGGCGGCGCAGCCAGCGGCGCAACTCTTTGCGCACCTTGGCGTCCAGCGCGCCAAAAGGCTCGTCCAGCAGCAAGACCTTGGGTTCTACGGCCAGCGCACGCGCCAGGGCGATGCGCTGGCGCTGCCCGCCCGATAGCTGGGACGGATAGCGGTCGGCCAACCAATCCAGTTGCACCAAGTTCAGCAGCGCATGTACTTTTTCGCGAATCTGCGCCTCGCTGGGCCGTTGGCTGCGTGGTTTCACGCGCAGCCCGAAGGCGACGTTGTCAAACACGCTCATGTGGCGAAACAGCGCGTAATGCTGGAATACAAAGCCCACATGCCGCTCACGCACGTGCACGCCGGTGGTGTCTTCCCCTGAGAAGGCGATGCTGCCGCTATCGGGTGATTCCAGACCCGCAATGATGCGCAGCAGCGTGGTTTTGCCACAGCCAGAGGGGCCTAGCAGAGCCACCAGCTCGCCGCTGGCGATGTCTAGGCTCAGATTCTTGAGCGCCTGGAACGCACCAAACTGTTTGCTCACCTGGCGAATTTCTATGCTCATACAGGGCTCTCCTGGGGCGTTTGGGGCGGGGGCTCGGGGGCCTGTGCGATGCTGTTTTGGCGCTGCTGCCGCCACTCCACAATCGACTTCACGACCAGGGTCAGCAAAGCCAGCACGGCCAGCAAAGAGGCCACCGCAAAGGCCGCGACCGACTGGTACTCGTTGTACAAAATTTCCACATGCAGCGGCATGGTGTTGGTCTCACCCCGGATATGGCCAGACACCACCGATACCGCACCAAACTCGCCCATGGCGCGCGCATTGCACAGAATCACGCCATACACCAGGCCCCAGCGGATATTGGGCAGCGTCACATGCCAAAAGGTTTGCCAGCCGCTCGCACCCAATACCAGAGCGGCTTGCTCCTCGTCGCTGCCCTGGGACTGCATGAGCGGAATCAGCTCCCGGGCGATGAAGGGAAAGGTGACAAACACCGTGGCCAGTACCATACCCGGCAAAGCAAAAATGATCTTCACATCGTGTGCCTGCAACCACGGGCCAAACCAGCCCTGGGCGCCAAATAGCAGCACATAAATCAGGCCCGCTACCACCGGTGACACGGCAAACGGCAAATCCACCAGCGTGATGAGCAGGGCTTTGCCGCGAAAGCTGTGCTTGGCGACAGCCCAGGCCGCTGCCACGCCAAACACCAAATTGAGCGGAACGGTGATGGCCGCAATCAGCAAGGTCAGACGTATTGATGAACGCGCATCAGGCTCCCCCAAGGCGTTCCAGTAAGTCTGCCAGCCCTTGCTCAATGCCTGGCTGAACACGGCGGCCAGCGGCAACACCAAAAACAGCAGCACAAAGCCCAAACCCAGGGCCAGCAAGCTGAGGCGTACCCAGGCCGGTTCGCGGCGGTAGGCGCCAGGGTGCGCGGGCGGGCTCAAAGGCTGCTCCCGCTGCGGCGGCGCTGCCAGCCCTGCAAACCGTTGATGAGCAGCAGCAGCGCAAAGGACATAGCCAGCATCACGGTAGCTACGGCAGCCGCGCCTGCGTAGTCGTACTGCTCCAACTTGCCAACGATGATGAGCGGCGTGATCTCCGACACCATGGGCATATTGCCCGCGATAAAGATGACGGATCCATATTCACCAATTGCGCGTGCAAAGGCCATTGCAAAGCCGGTGAGCAGAGCGGGCGCGATAGACGGAAAAATAACCCGTACAAAGGTCTGCCAGCGTGTGGCACCCAGGCAGGCAGCGGCCTCCTCCAGCTCTTTCTCGGCATCCTCTAGCACCGGTTGCACGGTGCGCACGACAAACGGCAGGCCGATAAAAATCAGCGCGATCACCACGCCGACGGGCTTGAAGGCGAGCTGAATGCCCAGCGGCTCCAGCACCTGCCCGACCCAGCCGTTGCTGGCTAGCAGCGCGGTGAGAGAAATACCGGCCACCGCCGTGGGCAGCGCAAACGGCAGATCCACCAGCGTATCCACCAATTTTTTGCCCCAAAACTCGTAGCGCACCAGCACCCAGGCCAGCAACAAGCCGAACACGGCGTTGACCAGCGCGGCGATGAAGGAGGCGCCGAAAGTGAGCCGGTACGAAGCCAGCACCCGCGGGCTGCTCACGGCGAGCCAGAACGCCTCGGCACTCAAAGAGAAAGTTTTGAACACCAGGGCCGATAAGGGCAGCAACACAATCAGGCTCAGGTACAGCAAGGTGTAGCCTATGGAAAGGCCAAAGCCCGGCAGCACGCGGGCTGCCGCCCGTGCGGGCTGCCCGCCCAGCGGCAGCGGGTGAGACGGTGCGGCCACCATGGGTGTCGGGTCAGCGCTTGAGGTCGAGTTGGTCGAAAGAAGCGCCGTCGGCAAAGTGCGCTTTGTCGGCTGCGTCCCAACCGCCAAAAGCCTGTGCGATGGTGAACAGCGGCAGCGCCGGGAACTGCTTGGCGTACTTGGCCTGCGCCTTGGGCGAAATAGGGCGGTAAAAGTTCTTGCCCGCGATATCTTGGCCTTCTTCCGTGTACAAATAGTTCAGATAAGCCTCGGCTACTGCGCGCGTGCCCTTGCGATCCACGTTTTTGTCCACCACGGAAACCGGCGGCTCAGCCAAGATGCTCAAGGACGGATAAACCACATCGACCTTGTTGCCAAACTCTTTTTCCAGCAAGTAAGCCTCGTTTTCCCAGGAAATGAATACATCGCCCTGGTTGCGCTGCGCAAACGTGACCGACGAGCCGCGCGCGCCGGTATCCAGCACCGGCACGTTGCGGTAGAGCTTTTCTACGAAGGCTTTGGCTTGCGCGTCCCCACCGTAGCGGCGCTTCGCAAACTCCCACACCGCCAGGTAATTCCAGCGTGCGCCGCCCGAGGTTTTGGGGTTGGGTGTGATGACGCTGATGCCTGGTTTCACCAAGTCGTCCCAATCCTTGATGCCCTTGGGGTTGCCTTGCCGAACCACCAATACCACGGTGGAGGTGTAGGGCGAGGCGTTGTGCGGTAGCCGCTTTTGCCAGTCTTTGGCGATCAACTGACCATGCTTGTACAAAGCGTCCACATCCCCGGCCAGCGCCAAGGTCACCACGTCCGCGTCGATGCCGTCTATGACCGAGCGCGCCTGCTTGCCCGAGCCACCGTGCGACTGTTTAATGCTCACGTCTTGCCCGGTCTTGGCCTTCCAGAACTTGATGAAGGCGGCGTTGAATTCAGCATACAGCTCGCGCGTGGGGTCGTAAGACACATTGAGCAAGGTCACCGGCTGTTGTGCATAGGCCGTATGCAAGGCCAGCGCCGATACAAGCGCGGTGTTGAAATGGCGGCGGTTCAGACGCATGAGAAGCTCCTGGCAGTGGATTCGACGAAGCCGCGCATTCTGTGGCCCCGCCCGCCTTTGGGGAACGAATACTTTGCTCTTAGCTAATGGGCATAAGCATATGTTGGGCAGTTGCAGACCCGGGTGCTGAGGGATGATGCGCTTGCAATGTGCGCGCTTCCTGCGTATCGTGCCAGCGCCCTTGACTTGTAAAGCGCCCATGCCATGAACACGCTCACCCCCCCAGACGTGCACGAACTCTTGTTGACGCGCTTGATAGCGGCCACGCCCGAAGCGCTGTTTCGCTGCTGGACCGAGCCTGCGCTGATCGTGCAGTGGTTCACGCCACCACCTTGGAAGACGATTCATGCCGAGATCGACCTGCGTGCGGGTGGCGCCAATCTGATCGTGATGCAAGGGCCAGACGGCACGCAAATGCCCAACCGGGGCATTTACCTGGAGGTGGTGCAAAACCAGCGCCTGGTGTTTACCGACGCCTATGTGCAAGCCTGGGTGCCTTCGGCCAAACCCTTCTTCACTTGCATCCTCAGCTTTGACGCCGAAGCGGGCCAAACCCGCTACACCGCGCGTGCGCGGCACTGGAGCGCCGAGGACTGCGCGGCGCATGAGCGCATGGGCTTCCACACCGGCTGGGGCATCGCCACCGATCAGCTCGCAGCGCTAGCGGCTGGCCTGTGAGGCGGAGGCCCTTGTCCCTGCGAGGAGTTCGTCTATGAATCCAGTGGTTCATTTTGAAATGCCGTTCGACGACCGCGAGCGGATGGCACGCTTTTATGCCCGGGCCTTTGGCTGGCAAACCCAGATGCTGGGCGAGGAGATGGGCCATTACGTGCTGGCCACCACCACCGCCACCGAGGCGGGGCGGCCCACGCAGCCGGGAGCGATCAATGGCGGTTTCTTCCCCCGTAAGCCCGACTGGCCCGCCCAGCACCCGTCCATCGTGATTGCCGTGGGCGACATCGCGCAGGCTATGCAACAAGTGCAACTTGCCGGCGGTCAGGTGTTGGGTGAGCCCATGGAGCTACCCGGTGTGGGCCACTACGTGTCATTTTTAGATACTGAGGGAAATCGCTGTAGCCTGTTGCAGCCGATCAACACCGACCCGGGCAGTTCACCGACCTGAGCGACCGTGTTGCCCGCGCCCGTATCGAGTTCGGTATTGGGCCTTTGTCACTTTGTCATCCGGAAACACGGGCGATGTCGAGCCTGTTCGTCTCCCAAATAGTGGCTGGATGACCGCCCGATAAAAATATTCTCTGCGCCCATTCGTCTACCAATCATGGACGCACTGCCCGGCCTGCACCCGCCAGCCCAACTCACCATGCTCAGCAACTCCCCGCGCTTTGGCGAAGTCGTTGCGCGCGAGCGCTTGCGGCTGGCTCACTTTATCCGCGGAAAAGTGCGCGATGCGGCTGAGGCTGAAGACATTCTGCAAGATGTCTTGCTGGAGTTCTACTTGGCTACCGATGCCGTTGAGCAAGCTGGTGCGTGGTTGTTTCGAGTGGCCAAGAACCGCATCATCGACCGTGCCCGCAAGAAAAAAGAAGAACCACTGCCGACCGATGAGGCAGACGGCCCCAGTTGGCTAGAAGAGAACCTGCCCGACCCCGCTGCGGGCCCTGATGCCGCCTATGCCCGATCCGTTCTGCTTGGCTCCATACAGGCCGCGCTAGAAACATTGCCACCCGAGCAGCGCGACGTATTTGTGGCGCACGAGATCGAAGGCCTGTCGTTCACTGCCCTGTCCGCACAATGGCGCGTACCGATGAATACCTTGCTTGCGCGCAAGCGCTACGCCGTGCTCGCCCTGCGGGTGCAGCTACAGGCCGAATATGGCGACCTGATTGTGTAGCCCCCCCATCCCTCGTTTCCAGTTTGGAGAAAACCATGCGTATCTTCCCGCTCATCCTCATCGCCGTTGGCATCTATGGCGTACTCAAACACTATGGCCTCATCGACCCTGAGTTTGTTCATCTTTTCTGGCCCTTGCTCTTAATTGGCATCGGTGTGGCGCTGCTTGCGCGCGGCCCGCGTTGGCACGTGTACATGCATGAACGCATGCAAGACCGCTGGGAGCGCCGAATGAACCGCCGCTTTGGCCCTGGCTGGGCCAACCTGACCGAAGAAGAGCGCGAGCGTTTTCGGGCGGGTATGCGGCAGTCGCATACTGATGATGGCCGTGACGGCAATTCGCCCAAACCAAAGCCCACGGGTGACGACTCGTCTTCGTCAACGCCCGGTACCTGGCGTTGAGGCTTGCCCAAGCACACAAACACACGGTAGTCACGCTAGCCGCAGGCTTGTGATTTTTTAATACTCAACTGTTCGCAGTCAACGCGGTGCATGATTTTCATTTTCGGCACTGAAGCCCCAGTACAGCCGCCCGGGGTTATCCACCAACGCGGCTCTTGCAAGCCTTGAGTCTGGCAGCCAACTGTCTAGCGCATGCCGCAGCGCCGGATAGTTGGCTTGCATTTCATGGTTGGTACATGGCCAGTCGCTACCCCACAGCAGGCGGTTCGGTCCCAGCTCACCCAGCCACAGACGCGCCAGTGCGCCCGCGTCGAGTCCGCTCAGTCGGTAGGCACCGCTGAGCTTGACGTGCACCTGCGCGTGCTTGATGCGAGCGGCGAGGGCGCGCACGCTGGCGTCGCTGGCGGACACGGTTTCTGGCTTACCCATGTGGTCGATCACCGTCGGTAGCTCGGCGGGCAACGACGCCAGCACCTCAGGCAGTCGGCCGGTGTCGGTATGCAGTTCCAGATGCCAGCCCAGCGCCGCCAGTGTGTCCCACAAGGTATGGGCGCCAGACCAGGCAGACATGTCGTGCGACACGCCTGCCAAGTTCAGTCGAATGCCACGTACGCCCAAGGTGTGTAGGGGCGCCAGCGTTTGTACGTCTGCCGTCGGTTCGACTACCGCGATGCCGCGCAAGGTCTGCGGGTGCTGCGCCAGCGTGCGCGCCAACAGCGCGTTATTTGTCCCCATAAAACTGGTCTGCACCACCACCCCGCGCTGCACCCCCAGCGGAAATGCGAGGGCCTGCCACGCCGACAGCGGCGCAGCATAGGCGGGTGTGTAGCGCGCGCCGGGCTGTGCTTGATGCGCTCCAAACACGTGAAAGTGCGCATCAACCCCCGTTTTTGACAAGTTAGAAATCATGGGTTACATTCTAGTCATCTAGATAACTAAATCAATGAATTCCGAATTTTCTTCTGTGGAACGAGGGACAAGCCTGGATCAGCCTGCCCCCGGTCAGAGCCGCTATGGCTGGCTGGCGGCCAGCCTTCGCGCGCGCATCACGCGGGGCGAATGGGTGCCTGGAACGGCCTTGCCTGCCGAGGCCGTGCTGGCCCGTGAAAACGGCGTGGCGCTGGGCACACTGCGCCAAGCACTGGCGCTACTGGTGGCCGAGGGGCTACTGGAGCGCCAGCATGGGCGCGGCACCTATGTTCGCGCCGGGCTAGGCGGCGCTTCGATGTTGCGTTTCTTCCGTTTCCGCCACGGCGGCGACCTGAAGGCCACGCCCACCTCCAACATCCTGTCGCGCCGCGTAGCGATCGCCGAACCTGAAGTTGCCGAAGTCTTCGGCTTGCCGACCGGCGCCCCTGTACTGAAACTAGAGCGCCTGCGATCCATCGCTGGCGAACCCTGCCTGCTGGAGCAGCTGTGGCTGCCCCTGCCGATCTTCGACGCGCTCAAAGATTCCGACACCGCCACTTGGGGCGACCTGCTTTACCCGCTGTATCAGCGCCTATGCGGTGTCACGGTCATCAAAGCCGAAGACGACCTGCGCTTTGGCCTGTTAAGCCCTGAGCAGGCCGCGCGGATGCGGCTGCACGCAGGCCACCCCTGCGTGCAGGTGCAGCGCCGCGCCTTCGACCTGACGGGTCGCTGCATCGAGCAACGCAGCACGCTGGGTGACGCCTTTGCCTTCCACTACACCGCGCAGGTGCGCTGAAGCCGAAATACCGATCAACAACCCGTAAACATCCATGACTTTATTCAGTTTCAAGAGAAATACGGAAACTCCCAGCTTGGCCAGCTCAGTGGCTGCCATTGCCATGATGGGAGCGATAACCGCTATCAGTGCCCTCGCGCAGGCTCAGACCCCAGCGCCCTGGCCCAGCAAGCCGATCTCACTGGTCGTCACTTATCCGCCCGGCGGCGGGGCCGATGCCATGGCGCGGCTAATCGCCCCAAAATTAAGTGAAGCACTGGGCCAGAACGTGATCGTCGAAAACAAACCCGGCGCCGGTGGCCAAATTGGCGCTGCCGCTGTAGCCAAGGCCGCAGCCGATGGCTACACCTTGATGCTCGACGCCTCGTCATTCGCGGTCAACCCGTCGCTGTATCCCAAGCTGCCCTACGACACCGAAAAGGCCTTCCGTCCCATCGGTGTGATCGCGCTGTTCCCCAACGTGGTGCTGGTCAACGCCCTGTTCCCAGCGAAGAATGTGGCCGAACTGATTGCCGCCGCACGGGTGAAGAAAGACGCTGTTTCCTTTGCTTCTTCGGGCAACGGCTCGGCGCAGCATCTGGCTGGCGCGCTGTTCGAGTCCGCCGCCAAGGTGGATATGGTGCACGTGCCATACAAGGGCGGCGGCCCAGCGCTGAACGACGTGATCGGTGGCCAGGTGCCGCTGTTCTTTGGCAACCAAGCTTCCACGCTGCCGCACATCCAGAGCGGCAAGCTGCGCGCACTGGCCGTGACTTCGGCGAAGCGCTCGCTGATCCTGCCGGATGTGCCCACACTGGCTGAGGCGGGCGTAATCGGCGCCGAGGTGTACGAATGGAACGTGCTGCTTGCACCTGCCGGCACGCCCGAAGCGGTGATCGCTAAAGTGTCAGCCGCGCTACAGAAAGTGCTGGATGCGCCCGATGTAAAAGCGCGCATCGCCCAGCTCGGCGGCGACATTCAAAGGGGTGGCCCGGATGTAGCGCAGGCGTTCGTGCAACAACAGATGGCGCTTTGGGCGCGCGTCGTGAAGGCGCGCGGCATTACGCTGGACTAGAAGATCTCAAGCGCCTCGGCAATGGCAGTATGCCTCGGCAGGTCGGCGGTATTCTGGACGGAACGGCGCTTGCTGCGCACGCAAGCACAGCGTACGCCCGCTTCGGGCATGTATGCAGGGCACCCGGAAACCGACCGCAAACGTTGGGGATGCGTCGCATCCATCACACGAGATCACGTCAGGCCGCACACTCACTACCCTGGCTAACAAGGATCGCCGCCATGGATACACCTCTTTCCACCAGCCAAATCGTCGTTCGGGTCTGCCTCTTTGCGTTTGCAGTAATCGCCGTCTTTGGTGGTTCGCTACAGATGTACTTGGGCCAACCAGACACCTCTCCCAGACTGGACAACATCCATCGCTTCATGGCGGGGATCTACCTCATTATGGGCATCATCTGCGCCTGGTCAGCCGTGACGGTCAGGCAACAAGGCACGCTGGTCTATCTCATTGCTGCCGGCGTCTTCGTCGCTGGTTGTGGGCGCCTGCTATCCATGAGCCAGGTCGGGCTACCTGAGCCTCGGGCGCTGTGGCTGGGCTATCTCACGCCTGAACTGTTGTTGCCTGGGGTGCTGGCCGTTGCGCACTTTTATCGGCCTCAATCCTAGCGCGTGGAGCGGCCTGACCCATCCCTGGCTCCCGCACCGCTTAAACCTGAAGCCTGTGCTTTGATCGGCTGCTTTGGAGCCTGAAGTCTGAGCGCCTTCAGCCCCACGCGGGCGATCCATTTGAATGAAAAATCCCCAGCTATAAAGCCGACCTTTATAGCTTGGATGCCGATTCAATCAGTTTCAAATGGAGGCTGTCGGTGCATGGATGCGCGCGATAAAAGTGCATCACGCTGGCCATTGGAGGCGCAGCGTAAGCCCTCAAGTGCGCAGCAGAGACTCCAGACTTCGTCGCGGGCTTGGCCCACGTGGCTCGGTTGCGAACCCCACACGCGAAAGCATCTGCAGCGTTTCGCCCGATGCAGCCAGGCCCAAGGTTTTATGTATCGCCTCACGCGGCCCCCGCATTTCAGGGAACTCCTGCAATGACTGCGACAACGGATGCATATCCGCGCCCGAGGCCGTGGCCAGCAAGTGGGAGCGCACGTAGGCGCGACCGGCGGCTACTTGCGTCAAGCGCGTGTTGTCTGGGCTGGCTAGCCACAGGAAACCGCTGGCTGACTCGAAAGGCACCCAGCGTTCCATCACGCGTTGCAGCGACGTGCTTCCCTTAACGGGCACCTCCATGGGGTCGAAGAGACCAGCCGTATGCAGCGCACGCAGCACAGGGCTGTTTAGGCTGATGCCGTCGGGGTTCGCAGCGATAGCGCTTGGCCCGATGCGCATGAGCCGCGCTGATTCGAGCCAAGTGCGTGCTGTCGTGGATTCGATCTCGTAAGCCTCGCGCGTGATTCGGCGGATCGGATCCATGGCCGCCAAGCCCGCCGCCACACCACCGCGCAGACCGAATCGTTTGGCCGTCTCTTCCCAGCTGCGCACAAGCGCCTCCGGAAGAGCGCGGGTACTGTCATAGGCAGACTTGCGTGTATGCCTCCGCACGATCTGTGCGAACAACGGGTCGGCCGACGCACTTCCAGGCTCGCCCAGCAGCAGAGTGGCCACGCGACTTCCCTTGGGAAGATCTTGTTCGCCGGGTGCTCCCCTCGGAAAGAGTTCGATCTTCACGGGGACGCCGCGCTGTGCGGCGGCGATCACGGCCAACTCAAGAAAGGCGCCGCAGCCAATCAAGATCTGACGCCCAAAGGGATCGGTTTCGGGTAGCAGACGCTCACCGTCACAGATCAGGTGGATACGCCCGTCTTCGCGCAAGTCTGCAACCCAAGGCTGGCGGTTGTGCGGATTGGGGGCCAATAATGCATGGGCCAGCATGAAGCGCCGCGTGTCGGTTTCGCGCTCGGGGCTAAGCCAAGGCTGAATGGCTGCCTCGGGCAACTGGCCACTGCAGCCAGTGAACGCAGCACCGGTTGCGGCGATTACGGCACCGCCACCGACGAGGCGCATGAAAGACCGGCGCTTAGGGTTAGCCGAAGCCCAGCCCTCCGAGGACTGGGCCGAGGTATTTTCGAAATTTGTTTGCTTCATCTTCTCTTCCTAGTTAATAAGCCGTCACCAAAAACTTGTCACACAAAGGTTGGTGGAGCTATTGTGTGGAGCCTTTTGGATACACACAATAGCTTGTATTTGCAACTCTGACTTTCATTTATGAATAGCTTATTTGACCGGTCACCTGTACGGTCATTCCTTCCCGTACTTGAGCAGTGCGGCCTTCTTGCCGCTGCCCGGCAGCTGCACACCAGCCAGCCCACCATCGGAAGACATGTGAGCGAACTTGAAGCTCAACTGGGCGTCGTTCTTTTCGATCGAACTGAACGAGGCTTCATCCCTACCGGATCAGCACTTTCAACTGCGTAGACGCGGCGCACCTCGTCAACCCCCTGATCGACTGGTGCATGATCTTGTGGGGGGCGACCGAAACGACAGCATCCTGCGAGGCTTTGCTGCGCAAGGTCTAAAGGTCGATAAAGAAAACTTTGCGTTTCGGACTGACGACGTGATTGTCGTTTGGCGGCTGAGTTCGCTTTAAACGTGTAAAATGTCTCCTGGTGCACTTTTCCCCAGGAAAATCAACATGGAACAAGCCCAGTATCAGCAATTGCTCGCCAACCTGGAAGGACTGACGCAGGATCA
>Ga0136644_10000735_pt1 | contig 26258 bp, 21 predicted proteins | sample C_130820_EF_Meta_FD_94780 | JGI IMG/M metagenome (GOLD analysis project Ga0136644, IMG submission 94780) | Freshwater microbial communities from Lake Croche, Canada to study carbon cycling - C_130820_EF_MetaG (v2) (version 2) | ecosystem: Environmental > Aquatic > Freshwater > Lake | place...
AACAGGCTGCGCTTGAAGCCGCCAAAGCCGTGCCAGGCCATGGGCACCGGAATTGGCACATTGATGCCCACCATGCCCACCTGCACCCGGCGTGCAAACTCACGCGCCACATGGCCGTCGCGGGTAAAGCAGCTCACGCCGTTGCCAAATTCATGGTCGTTGATGAGTTGCAGCGCGGTGCCAAAGTCGGGCACGCGCACGCAACTGAGCACGGGGCCAAAAATTTCTTCGCGGTAAATGCGCATCGCGGGCGTGACCTGGTCAAACAGCGTGCCGCCTAACCAAAAGCCGTTCGGGTGGCCAGGCACTTGGTAGCTGCGGCCATCGACCAATAGTTGCGCGCCTTCTTGCACGCCGGTTTCGATGTAGCCGCTGATGCGTGCGCGGGCGGCGGCGGTGACGATGGGGCCCATCTCGGCGTCCAGCTCCTGGCCGTTTTTGATCTTGAGCGTGCGGGCGCGCGCCACCAGACGCGGCACCACCTGGTCGGCGGCCTCGCCCACCAGCACCGCCACCGAGATGGCCATGCAGCGCTCGCCGGCCGAGCCGTAACCGGCACCGACCAGCGCATCCACCGCCTGCTCGATGTCGGCATCGGGCATCACCACCAGGTGGTTTTTGGCCCCGCCCAGCGCCTGCACCCGCTTGCCGTGGCGCGCGCCGGTTTCGTAGATGTGGTTGGCAATGGGCGTGGAGCCGACGAAGCTGATGGCTTTCACGTCCGGGTGCACCAGCAGCGCGTCCACCGCGTCTTTATCGCCCTGCACCACGTTGAACACCCCCTTGGGCAAGCCCGCTTCTTGTAGCAACTCGGCCATCAGCAGCGATGGCGAGGGGTCTAGCGGACTGGGCTTGAGCACAAAGCTATTGCCCGCGGCCAGCGCGAGTGGAAACATCCACATGGGCACCATGACGGGGAAGTTAAACGGCGTGATACCCGCCACCACGCCCAGGGGCTGGCGCAGCGTCCAGTTGTCGATGCCGGTGGATACCTGGTCGGTGTAGTCGCCTTTAAGTAGCTGGGGAATGCCGCAGGCGAATTCGACGATATCGATACCGCGCGAGACCTCGCCCTGCGCGTCGGTGAACACCTTGCCGTGCTCAGCCGTAATCAGTCGCGCCAGCCGGTCTTTGTGTTGATTTAGCAGCTCTAGAAAGCGAAACAAGATGCGCGCGCGGCGAATCGGTGGCGTGTCTGCCCAGGCCGGAAAAGCCGCTTGCGCGGCGGCTACCGCCGCGTCCACCTCCGCCGCGTGGGCCAGCGCGACGCGGCCTGACACGGCCCCCGTGGCTGGGTTGAATACGTCTTGGGCGCGGCCCGAGGCGCCGGGCTGGATGCGCCCGGCAATGAAATGGTCAATGGAGGCTGTGGTCATGCAAAAAACTCAAATTAGCGGTGCGGGCACCGGGGTTGCGCCGAGGAAGACGCCGACACCTGCTCAGGCCGACATCAACCCGCCATTCTCGTTCAGCCAGGCCGCAGGCACTTGTAGCGGAAACGCCAACAGAATTTGCGCCATGCCCTTGCCCAAGGGGTCGTTACGCAGCGAGGCCATGCCACCGCCGCCCAAAGCCTGCTCACACACAAAGTTGAGCGCGTGGATGCCGGGCAGCTCGTAGCGCGTGACCGGCCCCTGTACCCGGTGCGCCAGCCAGTCGGCCACGCGCGCGGGCGTGAGCTGCTCGCGCAGCAGTGGCAGCCACTCGGGGTGGCGCGCAATCACGCCGATGTTGGAGGTGTCGCCCTTGTCGCCGCTGCGTGCCCAGGCCAGCGCGATCAAGGGGCGCTCCACATAGGCGTGTTGCAGGTCGGTGCTCGCCGGTGCGGCCTGCCCGTGGTCAGGCGCGGTGGGTGCTGGCGGGTGCAGCGCATGCAGCGCGTACGGCGCGGTAACGGGTGTGGCCGCGGCAGCCGTAGCGGCATGGGCTGCGGTAGCGGGTGCAGCAGCGGGTGTCCCAGAGGACACCTGATCGGGCGTGTCCACCGCCCACTCCTGCCCGTCCAGTTGCAAGCGGGGCTGCACCTGCGCTTTGTCTAACAAAAAAGCACACTGGCGTATGCACGGCGCGGGGCTGGGCCGCCCGTCGGCGCCGGTGGTGCCGGGTGACCAGGAGGTGCCTGCGGGCGCGATCTCGCGCGCGAACAACGCCAGTGCGGCCTTTTGCGGGTGCATCACGGTGACGCGCAGCACCGCCTCGCGGCTGGCGTGGCCGCGCGCTTGCGGGCCGTAGTTGGCGCCCTCGGAGCCCAGCACCTCGATCAGGCTGCGGCTGTAGTCGCCCAGGCTGGCTTGGGCCAACAACTCGCGCGTACGCTCCAGAATGGCCTCCCCCGTGCGTTGCGCCTTGGCACAGGCGTCAAAACCCACGATGGTGAGTTGGCCCGCGCAGCGAAAGCCGTCGGCATAGGTGGCGCTCACCTTGTACTGATCGGGCGGCGGCAGCCCGCGCGCACCCGCCACCCGTACCCGGTGTTCGCCGTCTGGTGTGAGGCTTACCTGGGTGAAGTCGCACACCACATCGGGCAGCAGGTAGCGCGCCGGGTCGTGAATTTCATAGACGATTTGTTCGGCCACCACCGCCGGGTTGACCAAGCCGCCTGTGCCCTTGGGCTTGGTGATGACAAAGCCGCCATCGGCCGCGCATTCGATGATGGGGTAGCCGATGTGGGCCCAGTCGGGCACAGTCTGCCAGTCGGTGTGTAAGCCGCCCGTGGCCTGGGCGCCGCATTCGATGATGTGGCCCGCCAGGCTGCCCTGGGCCAGCAGGTCCAGCGCAGCGGCTGGCCATTTGAAGGCGTGCATGAGCGCGCCCAGGGTCACGGCGCTGTCCACGCAGCGCCCGGTGATGACGATGTCGGCCCCCGCGTCCAGCGCCGCTTGAATCGGCCGCGCGCCCAGGTAGGCGTTGGCGGTCAGCAGCCGCTCGGGCAGCGGTGCGCCGCTTTGCAGGTCACGCCGGTCGGTGGCGCGCAAGCCAGGCAACAGGGGTAGCACGTCGTCGCCCAGCACCACCGCAATGCGCGGGCTCAGCCCTTGCTCGGTGGCCAGCGCGCGCAGGGCTTCGGCACAGGCCTGCGGGTTCACGCCCCCGGCATTGCTGATCACGCGAATGCCTTGGGCTGCAAGGTCCTTGAGCACAGCCTTCATGGTGACGGTGACGAAGTCGGTGGCGTAACCCAGTGCCGGGTTTTTGCTGTGCGCGGCAGCCAGGATAGACATGGTCAGCTCGGCCAAGTAGTCGAACACCAGGTAGTCCAGTTGGCCGCTGGCCACCAATTGCGGCGCGCCCACGCTGCTGTCGCCCCAAAAGCCGCTGGCGCCACCGATGCGCACGGTTTTTTTCAGCGCGCCCATGTCAGCGCCCCGGCCATTGCGGCGCGCGCTTTTCCTGGAAGGCGGCTTGACCCTCCTTGGCGTCGCCAGTGAGGGTGAAGAGTGCAATCTGGCTTTCGGTAAAAGCCATGGCCTGCTCGAAGGGCATGGCCTCTATGGCCTTCATGGTGTACAGGCCACGCCGGATGGCAGCGGGCGATTTGTCCAGCAGGCTGGCCAGCAGGGTTTGCAAGGCCGCGTCCACATCGGCACTGACGGCATTCACCAGGCCCATGGCCTGCGCCTGCGCGGCGCTGATGGGCTCGCCTGTGAGGCACAGCCGAGCCAGCTCGCGCCGGGGAATCAGGTGCTGCAACACGCTCAGCACCTGGGCTGGGAACACGCCCACCTTGACCTCGGGCAGGCCAAATACCGCATGCTCGGCCGCCACAGCCAGGTCGCACATGGCGAGCAAGCCCATGCCGCCCGCCATGCAGGCGCCGTTCACCCGTGCCACCAGCGGCACGGTGGAGGCACGCGCCTTGCGCAGCACCTGAGCCAAGTGCCCGTAAGGCTCGGAATAGTCGGTGGTGAAAGCCTGCGCGCTTTGCAAGTCCGCGCCTGCGCAAAAGGCTTTCTCGCCCGCGCCGGTGATGACGATGGCGCGCAGGCCGCGCTCGGCCTGCGCCTCCTCCAGCGCGCGGCCCATAGCCGCCAGCACGCCATGGCTCATGGCATTGCGCCGTGCCTCGCGCGCAATCGTCAACCACAGCACCGGTCCGCGGCGCTCAATCAGCAGTTCATCGGTAGAGGGGGTCATGGGGTGGGCTCCGGTTGGGCTTGGATTGCCGAGTGTCTCGCAAACGGCAGCTGCCTCTTGCCGCGAGATAGCGATCGCTCAGACCAGCACCCGGAACAATTTCTTCAGGTAGGCGCTGGCACCATCCTCCATGAACAGCACATGGCGGCTTTCCAGATCGGCCTTCTTCGTCGGGTCGCCCACGTTAAGCAGGTCGGCGAACTTCGTCGGCGAAAGGACGAAGGCATTCAAGACCAACGGCGCTTCGCCCGCCTTGGCCTGCGCCGCCAGCGTTGTTTCCAGTGCCTTTACTTCCTTGTACAGGCCCAGCTTGGGATGCGATAAGTCGAGATTGCGCAGACCCTTCGGATCGACAAAGCTCAGCCACTGCTTGCCGCTCGCGTCGTCCACCAGCCACAGCAGGAAGTCCGGATAGAAGTTGCCCGCCAATGCGAAGCCCAGGCCTTTCTCTTCCCGATCCGCGTTGCGCAATAGGTACAGGCTGCGCGGCCCAATCGTTTCCTTGCCTTCGCCGGAGTTGTAGAACGCTTCCAGATCGCGGACAAACTCCCATTCGCTCGGCGCGTCAAAGGCCAGCGGACGCAATTTCAGCGGCACTGCATCCTTGTCCTCCAATGCCAGCAGCGGGTGGTACAAGTGCCGGTCGAAGCTGATGGCCACCATGTGTGGCGCGTTCCATGTGCTCGCCTCACCAATCTTGCCGTCCGCCACCAGCTTCTTCAGAACTTCCAGCTTCGCCTGATACGCCAGACCGTCGTCGCTGTTCTCAATCTCGAACTGGTACAGCTTGAGCATCGACCCGTGGTCTTCATCGATGTGGGTGATGTCGTAGAACTGGCCTTCGTATCCGGTCTTCAGGGCCTTATAGAAGCGGTCGGTGTAGTCCGTCAGCAGTCGCCGCAGGATGTCTTCCTGCTTGCGGATGTCGGAGAAGGTCGTCACGTTCAACTCCGCTGCCGGAATAAACAGCGTGTACCAGTCCTGCGCGCCCGCGCAGAAGTCGATCAGTTTCTGCTGTTCCAGCCGCAGGTTGCTCCAGCTGCGCTGCAGCTTGTAATCCTGCAAGGCCAGATAGACGCGATCCCAGTTAAAAGCCGGGAACAGCGTCTGGTTCAGCTGGCCCTCGTTCCGGATTTCCGTCGTGGGGGCTGCGCCCTTGCCCTTGCTGGACAACGCTTCGACGCGCGGGTACAGGTCGAGCACCACATGGGGGGGCTTGATCTTGCCCTGGAACTGCGCAGGAATTTCGTACAGCCATGGGAAGTGCGTGCGCTTGAACCCGAGTTGCTGATTGTCCTTGTAGCCATCCTTCAGCGCCAAGGTCTTCAGCTTGCCTTTGGGCAAGTTGGCCCGTGTCGGGAAGTCCAGCCCCAGCACTTCATCGCTGGGCGTGATGCCTTCCTCGCGCAGATAGTCCTTGAACGCGGCCATGTAGCTGGCGCGCACGCCGAAGATGTTTAGTGCCTCCAGCTTGTCCAGATGCACACCCCTGGGCCTGTCCTGCGGCAAGGAGCGTTTGAGCGAGAAGCCCTTGCCCTTGAGGCGCACGCCGCGCCCAAACAACTGGATGATCTGCGAACCTTCACCTTGGCCCATATTCAGCAGACCCATGGTGGACACGCGCCAACTGCTCCAGCCTTCGGTGAATTTGCGCGAGCCGATTAGCACGTTAAGGCGGCTGTCCTTGCTGTTCAGCGTGCCGAACAGCGCGCCGCCAAAGTCGTTGCGTTCGCTGTCGAAGGCCTCCGCGTCCTCCGCCATCCCGAAGAAGCCCGCATCGTCGCCGATGTTGATCAGGCCGAAGGGCTCTGCATCGCCCACGCGCAACGCCAGCTCACCCTTGCTGCTCTTGATGTTGACCAGTTTCAAGCGCTGACGGGCCGAGGCATTGAACACGCGCAGCAGAATGTCTGCGTACAGCTCATCCACGCGACCGCCAAAGCCCATCAGGGGCGTGAAACGCCCGCTGAAGATGTTGTTGCCCTTGGCATCCAGAATTTGCGCGTTGTCCGCAATCAGGTCGGCTAGCCAGCGCTTGATCTGCGCATCGCTGTTCAGGAAATCGGCGAGGAAGTTCACCACTTCCAGAATGTCCGATTCCTCGCCTGACACCGTATTGCCCACGAAAACCCACAGCGGCTTCTCGATGTTGAAGTCGGCAAGTGCCAAGCGGTGCGTGCTCCACAGCCAAAGCTGCTGGTAGTAGGCGAGTAGGCAGGCGGTGAAATACTTGCGCGCGTTATCCGCCTGCTCGTAGGCCTCGCCGCTCATGTTGAGGATCAACGACTCCTTTCCGTAGCCATCTTCATAGAAAAACTTGTACGAGTAATCGAACAATATGCACTTGGCGTAAATCTCGCGCGTCGCAGTGATGCGCGCGCGGCGCTTGTCCTCGGCGGTCAGCGCAAGTTGCGCCTTCTGCCCGTCGTCCAGACTGCGCAGGCTGGTGGTGTTGAACAGCATCTTGGCGCGCTTCTTCTGGATGTCTTCTTCCGCCGCCGCCACGGTCATGCCCTTGGCCACCGCCTGCCCGAAAGTGGCCGAGTACTCGAAGGCAAAACCACCCCGCACCAGCGCATCGCGCCGCGCCATCCACGCACCTGCCGCCGTGCCCGTACCTCGGTGGCCTTCGTCCACCAGCACCAGGTTGTTGCCCTCGAAGGCATCCACGGCAACTGTCTTGTCGCCCATCTCATCGCCCAGCTTGTTGATGTCGATGATTTCGATGGTGCCGCGCGCGGGTGACTGAGCCTTGTTAAAGAACTGCGAGAACCCAAAGCCGGAGCGGTGCAGCTCCTCCAGGTGCTGGCGGCTCAAGCCTTCGTTGGGCGTGAGCAGGATGATCTTGTCGGGAAAGTGATCGCTGCGCCCCGCCTGGAGGTAGTGCAGGTACTGCCGGATGTTGACGTGCAGCAACAGGGTCTTGCCGCTGCCGGTGGCATTCCAGAAGGCGACCTTGTTCAGGTCGTCCGCCTCGAAATCGCGGAACGCCTCCGCGCCCGTCTCGGTGCGGTAGCGCGTCATTTCCTCGTTCAGGCCATCAAGCAAGTCCTGACGGCGGTTGAAGTACCAGTCCAGATACAGCTCGGTGAACAGCAGCGAGAGGTACTGGAAGTACTTCATCTGCAGCTCATGGCCTTCCAGCTTGTTGCGCTGGGCGGTGATGGCCTGCCAGTGGGCGACGACGTTCAAGTCGTAGCGCCGCAAGTCGGCCTCGGCCACCTTGTTGGGATTGAACAAGCCTCGGATCAGTTCGTGGAAGAACTGGGTTTGGCCATCCTCATCGATACCCTGGAAGCGGTCGTCTCCCAAGCGCATCTTGAGCGCCGCCAGCGTGCCGCCTTGGAAAAAGCCCAGCACCCAGCGATGGAGCACCAGCTCCTGATGGAAGCTGCGCTTTTGTGCCGCGGCCCTGCCCTGCCTAACCATCTTCGTTGCCATCGCCGACCTCGGGTTTATTGATGTGCAAGGCCAGGCGAATGGCTTGTGCGTCGCGGGCCAATTCGAGGCGCAGCTCCTCTTCGCTGGGCAACACCAGTTTGTAGCGACTGGCAAACAACTGCTCACTGCCGTGGAGCACCGAGTAGCGCACGACCGACTGATCCTTGGCCTCACACAACAAAAGGCCTACCGTGGGGTTATCGCCTTCGTTGCGCTTGAGTTCGTCATACATCCGGACATACATATCCATCTGGCCAATGTCCTGATGCGTCAGTTCGCTGGTTTTCAGATCGATCAGCACAAAGCACTTGAGCACGTAGTTGTAAAACACCAAGTCGATGTAAAAGTCTTTGCTTTCCGTGCTGATGCGCTGTTGCCGGGCCACAAACGCAAAGCCCTTGCCCAGCTCCAGTAAAAAGGCTTGCAGCTTGTCCATCAAGCCTTGCTCCAGCCCAGCCTCCAGCAGCTTGCCGCTGCCCGGCAAACCCAAAAACTCCAGCATGACCGGGTCACGCACAAAGGCGCGCGGCGACTGCTCCAGCAGAGCCAGATTCTGTTGCGCCTCGTGCGCCACAGCCGCCTTATCCTGACTCAGCAACAAACGCTCGTAATACAAGGTGCCGATCTGCCGCTCCAGCGCGCGCGAGCTCCAGTTTTGCGCGGCAGCCTCGTTCATGTACCACTGGCGGGCCTCGGCTTTGTCCACCCGGGTCAGTAGGCGGTAATGCGTCCAGCTTAATTCGGAACGCACTGCGTCCCAAATTGGAAATGTCTTGAAGAACGCCCTCATGTGGCGCAGATTGCGTTCGTCAAACCCCTTGCCAAATTCTCGCGTCAGCTGCTCGGCCAGCAATGGCAACAGCCGCTTGCCATAGGCCGCGCGCGCCGCGCCTGCCTGCTCAAACTCCACAATGTGGCGACCCACCTGCCAGCAGGTTTGCACCTGAATCGCATCCACCGCGCGCAAGGCGCGCTGTCGGGCATCGGCAATCAGTGCATGCAACTGGCGCAGCAGTGCGCTGAATTCGCTTGGCGTATCTTCCTTTTTCGTATCGCGGCGCATGGAACGATCTGACAGCCCTTGGATTTTTTTGGGCATCACACATCCTCCACCGAGAACATGCGCTCCAGAAACTCCGGCTCGATTTGGCGCAGCTTGAGCACGCGGGTGGCACCGCCTTCCTCGGCCCTCTGCGTCAGCACGGTGGGAATGTTGTGGTCGCCGTTGAGATAAACCACGTCAAACCTGCAGCCCTGCGGGGTGATGCCCCGCTCCTCGCAGAGCTGGGCCACACCCTCGTAGCCCAGCACCTCGCAATCGCGCCACAGCACGAGGCAGCTTTCACCGCTGGGTAGCGTGCCGGTGACGGTGACAAAGCCGCGCTGCGGCTGGGCATCCATATGCTTTACCCGCAGGCCGATCAGGAAATTGAAGGTTTCGACCAGATCGATCTTGCGCGGCAGATAAGCACCCGCTGAATCCATGGCTACGTTGAGGGTGTAGTCGAAGGGTTTTTTGAAGTCTTCTACTGATAGCAGCGAGCCCCGGCTTTCCACGTCCAGCAGGTAGTTGAGCAGGTAGTCATCCTTGGCCTGCTGCGGCAGGGTGTTCAGCAGATCGCCCTGCGCGGCGGTGCGGCGCAGTTGCAGATTGTTTAGGCAGTCTTCATAACCCTCAATTTTCACAACCTTAAAGCAATGTGAGAGATTAGAAGGCGATCCCTGCATTACCCCGCCATTCCACTCCTCAGCAGCAATGCTCTTAATGATTCGTGGCTTAGTGACATCCTCGAAATACTGTCCCATTTCGACGAGAACGTATTTTCTGTTACCCTTATCCTCACGATTTAAATTAATTACCGCATGACCAGTTGTTGCTGACCCGGCAAAGAAATCCATCACCACAGAATCGGTAATGTGCCATGTCATTGCATCAATTGCGTCGCGGACAGTGTGTATCGACTTTGGGTAGGAGAAGGCCTCTCGATCTCCCAGCATGTTTGCTACGAGCGCCGTTCCATGCGGTCCAGCGTTGTACCTGCTGTCCGTCCAGTTGCTCATTAGACTGTAGCGTTTGTCAGTGGTGTCAACTGCTAATTTAAGAGCGCCATTATCACTGAGAACAATTTCACCTTTCGGTAATCCGTCTACGGCGGATTCATAAGAGCGGCACCATACTTTTTCCTCACCCTCTGGACTTATGGGGTAACGCCTTTCGTATCCATCAGTAGTATTTTCGGTTGGATACGTTGATCCGATTGGGGACGGAGGCTCAAAGCCCATAATCTTGTTTTGGATGCGATCAATCAGTACGGCATAGAAACTATTTGGACGACCAATACGAGACTTATTCCTTCCGGGTCCACTGAGTTGGAAGCTACGGAATTCTGTTTCACCACTCTTCTTCCTGCCTCGAAGGATGTCCTTTCCTTGCGGAACGAGCATCAACATGTACTCATGCGCCCTTGAAATATTGTTGCTCATACCTCCCTGCGGGTGGTGGTTTACAACTATCATTTGGCGGTCGTAGCCATCGAACAATTCATCAACAGTCTCGCAGAGGCGAGGCATCTCGAAGTCGTCGATAGCTATGGCGTAGCAAGCGTCCCGCTTGAGTAATAACCGTGAAGGAGCGATGCGATCGTGCATGAGAGATAGCCACGACGAATTCTTGTAATAATTCTTATAGATGATCTCTGTTGGTCCAGTGTTATACGGAGGGTCAATATAGATGCAATCCATAGTGCCTGCATATCTTGCCGACAATAGACGTATTGCATGGAAGTTATCACTATGAACAAGCAAACCATCCGTGAATTTTTCTAGGTCATAAATTTCGGCAATAATCTTGGCCTTGAATTCCGATGAGAACAGGCTCGTATCCACCATTCGATACGGAGAGGCCTTGAGGTCTTCAACGGTTCTTGAAGTTTCACCGCCCCAAACACCTAGCTGTTTCCACTGCACCCATTGCCTTTGATTAGATAAAATTTCAGGGTATAAACTCTCCGGCACCCGATCCAGCGTGATGCAGTAGTGGCTGGACACCACGAACTTCTTTTTCAGCCACAGCTTCTTTTGGAAGTCTTCCAACTGGGCCAAGAAAGTAATCAGCTCCAGCGCGATGCTGCGCAGGCACTGGATCATGCGCAGGTTATTTTCGATGTCCGCAAACGCGCCCGCGTTCTGCACGTCATCCAGGTGCATGACTTCGTTCTTGATGTAAAAGTCCAACTCGCGCCGCAAGAAGCCGCCCAAGTCCTTGTGGATGAAGTAGTCCGCCGTGTTCTTGGTGGTGTAGTCGCTCAGGTGCTTTTCCAGCAGGGTGCGCTGCGGGTTCTTTTCGGTGGGCGCTCGAAGCCCCAAGGCCAGCCAGCGGGCCTTGACGGCAGCATGAGCCAGCACGGCCTCTACGGCCTTGGTGACCAGCGCCTCCTGCTTGGTGCCTTTGGGCTGTGCGGCATACTCGAAGCGGATGATCAGCTCCTGATTTCCGTCACTGCCAGATGCTTCCTCCACGGGCACCAGTTCCTCCTCGTATTCGTCGCCGTTTTCATCCAGGCGGGTGACGGTTTTCGCCGCCACCAGGGCAAAGCGACGCTCCTTGTCGTTGTCCTTGCGGTTGTCTTTGGCGGTGTCGGCGGCGGCGAGGCGGAAATGCACCGTGCGGCCGGGCTTTCCATTTTCTTCGGGGAGCTTGAAGCGGTAGTTGCTGAAGTTCTCGCCGCTCTTGGTGTAGTACTGATCCTTGTTGGCCCAGTGCAGCATCACCTCTTCGCCTGCGTAGGGGATGGCGTAGGTGTCGCCCTTGTAGCGGCGCTGGCTGATGAAGTCGCCTTCGCTGTAGTAGCGGGAGAAGAAGGCCAGCAGGTGCGAGAACACGGCGTTTTCGTGTTCGCTGTTGCCTGCTGCTGTCTCTTTCAGCTTGGCGCGCAGTTCCTGCACCTTGGGCACGGCGTCGGGGCTGACGCCCAAGGCTTGGGCGTTCTTCTCGGCATCCTGTAGCTCAGCTTGCAATTGCTGCGCGCTGGCGGCGCTGCCTGCGGAGAGGGCTGCCTGCACCTTCTCGGCCAGCCGGTTTTGCAGGTAGTCGTTGATCTCGCCCGCGCGGGCGTTGAGGATGCGGTAGATGCCGAAGTCCAGTTCCGGGCGGTCGATCTGGAAGATCTCGCGCAGCTTGGCGACGAGTTCCTGGAGTTTGGGATTCTGCTTAGTGGTCATGGATTGCCCTGATCTCGGGATTTCTGATTTTTCGAAGGATTTGCGTTTCAGGTGACCCGCCAGCGCACGCTGAACAGGGTGACGTGCTGACGCGGGCCAGCAGGCGTTCCAGCGCAAAGCGGTTGAGCAGCAGGTTGTAGTTGTCGCCTTGCTGCTTGGCCAAGGTCAGCAGTCGGGCCGGTACGGACGCGCAAAGCTTGCTGGGGGACGTGTGGCCTGCGACCTCGCGGGCTGGGGTGCGAGCTGGCTTGGGGCGGCCCGGCGCCGCGCTCACCGCGCCAACACCGGAAACAGGCTGCGTAGCCCCTCGGTCATGACTTCCACCGCCAGCGCGGCCAGGATCAGGCCCATGAGTCGGGTCATGACGTTGATGCCGGTGCGGCCCAGCACGCGGGCAATGGGGCCAGCCAGTGAAAAGCACAGCGCGGTGGCCAGGGCAATGACCACGCCGTAGCCGACCAAGGTGAGCAGCTGCCAGAAGGTCTTGGCTTTGTCGGCATAAATGACCACGGTGGACATGGTGGCCGGGCCGGTGAGCAGGGGAATGGTGAGCGGCACCACGGCAATGCTGGCGCGGGCGGCGGCGTCATGCATTTCGTCGGCATTGGCCTTGGCCTCAGCGGGTTGGGCGTTCAGCATGGACAGCGCCGACGTGAGTAGCAACATGCCGCCGCCCACCTGAAAGCTGGCCAGTGAGATGCTGAAAAACTCCAGCACTTGCAGGCCTAGCAGGGCGCTGGCGGCAATGACCACGAAGGCGCTGAACGAGGCAATCCAGATCGTGCGGCGCCGCTGTGCCGCGCCAAAACCCTGGGTGTAGTGGATGAAAAACGGCACGCAGGCCAGTGGATTGACGATGGCCAGCAGCGTAACCAGGGGTTTGAGCACCATCAGTCAGCCTGCACCGCTTGCGCGGCGTGGCGGCGCCGAAACAGGCCCATGGCCTGCATGTGCATCACCAGTTCGCCTTGCGGGTTACGCAGCTCGGTGAGCGAGCGAATCAGGCCCACGTCAGGGCGGCTGTTCAGCGGGCGCGATTCGGTGATGATGTAGCTCAATTGCAGGCGCTCATCTGGCCACACCGGCTTGAGCCAGCGAATCTCGTCCACGCCGGGGGAGCCCAAGCTGGCGGCGCGGCTCAAAAAGTGGTCCACCATTTGGCGCATGACCAGCGCGCAGGTGTGCCAGCCGCTGGCGCAAAGGGCGCCGAACATCGAGTCGCGCGCGGCGGCTTCGTCCAGGTGAAAGGGCTGGGGGTCAAACTGCTGTGCAAAGGCGACGATTTGCGCGCGCGTGGGGCAAATTTCGCCCAATGCCATTTGGTGGCCGACGGGCAGGTCTTCCCAATAGATGTCGATGGTCGCCATCAACGCCCCCCGGTCACATCAATCACCGCGCCCGTGGTGTAGCTGGCCGCGTCGCTGAGCAGCCACACAATTGCCTGCGCCACCTCCAGCGCACTGCCCGCGCGCTGCATGGGCACCAGCGGCGCCATCTGGCGCGCACGATCCGGCTGGCCACCGGAGGCGTGGATGTCGGTATCGATGATGCCGGGCCGCACCGCATTCACGCGAATGCCCTCTGCCGCCACTTCTTTGGCCAGGCCCAGCGTGAATACGTCGATTCCGCCTTTTGCTGCGGCGTAGTCCACATACTGGCCGGGCGAACCCAGCTTGGCGGCGGCACTGGAGAGGTTGACGATGGCGCCGCCTTGCCCGCCGTGGCGCGTGCTCATGCAGCGCACGGCTTCGCGGGCGCAGATAAACGAGCCCAGCAAGTTGATATCAAACATGCGGCGCAGCCGCGCCACACTCATTTCATCCACCCGCTGCGGCTGGTCCACCACGCCCGCGTTGTTGACCAGCGCGGCCAAGGGGCCTAGCTCGGCTTGGGTGCGCGCAAACAGTTGCTGTACCTCGACTTCTACCGATACATCGGCCCGAATGGCGACTGCCCGTCCACCCGCTTGCTGCACATCGTGCACCACCTGGGCCGCCGCCGCCACGTCGTGGCTGTAGTTAACGGCCACGTCGTAGCCGTGTTGCGCGGCCAGGCGGGCGGTGGCGGCACCAATACCGCGGCTGGCACCGGTAACGAGCAGGACTTTTCTCATACACAGGTCTCTCTAAAAAGGGTTTTGCCTGCGAGCCCATCCTGACATGCAGGAGGCCGGGGTTTGGATGCGGCAAACGCTTACTATACGGGCCGCTCACACCCACGGCGCGGTGGCAGGCAGGCAACACCATCCCTTAAGCAGGAGACTCATATGGGGCATTTCATCGAACTTCGGGCAGCCGATGGCGTGGCGGTGCCCGCCTATCTGGCACAGCCGCAAGGCGAACCGATTGGCGCTTTGATCGTGGTGCAAGAGATTTTTGGCGTCAACGCTCACATCCGTGCCGTGGCCGACGGCTATGCCGCTGCGGGCTACCAGGTGCTGGCACCGGCTACCTTCCAGCGCGTGCAGCCGGGCGTAGAACTGGGTTACACCGAGCCCGACGTGGCCAGCGGGATCGCACTCAAGGCCCGCGCAGAAGCGCTGCCCGCGCCCGGCGTGCTGCAAGACTTAGCCGCCGCAGTGGCCTACCTGGCGCCGCTGGGCCGGGTGGGCATGGTTGGCTACTGCTGGGGTGGCCTGCTCACTTGGCGCAGCGCCTGCCTGTTGGATGGCCTGAGCGCTGCCGTGCCCTACTACGGCGGCGGCATCACCACCACGGCCGAGCTGGCCCGCACGCCGCGCTGCCCGGTGCTGGCGCATTTTGGTCAGAGTGACAGCTCCATACCCATGGCCGGGGTGGACGCTTTTCGTGCCGCGCAGCCGGGGGTCGATGTACGCGTTTACGCCGCCGGCCACGGCTTCAACTGCGACCACCGGGCCGCTTACGAGCCCACGGCGGCGGCGCAGGCCCGGGCGGCGACGCTGCAATTTTTTCGCAGCCACTTGGGCGCAGGCGTATGAGCGGGCTGCTGCGCGCCGCCTGGGTTGCGGCATGCTTGGGCTGGGTGCTGGCCGTGCCAGCGGCCAGCGCGGCGGACTACAGCGGGCCGCTGTTTGACGCCCATTTGCACTACAACGTAGAAGCCTGGGATGGCCGCAGCGGGCCTCACCCACCGGCAGACGTATTGGCGCGCTTGCAGCGCAATGGCGTGCGCGCCATTTTGGCCAATAGCCGCCCGAACGACGGCAGCCGCTGGCTGGCCGCGGATCCCGCCGTGCGCCAAGCCGGGGTGACGGTGGTGCCCTTCGTGCGGCTCTACCGCAATCGGGCCGATTACGACAGTTGGTTTCGTGACGACAGCATCGCCCAGATGGTGCAGGTCGAGCTGGCGCGCGGAACCGCCAGCGGGCCTTACAAGGGCTTGGGCGAGTTCCACCTCTACGACAGCGCCAACGCCAATGGCCCGGTGGCGAAACAGCTGATGCGCCTGGCGCACGACAAGGGTTTGGTGGTGCTGGCCCATGTGGACGACACCGCTATCGACCTGTTGCTGGCCAGCGTGCCGCAGACGCAGCTTATTTGGGCGCATACCGGCATCGGTGGCGCCGCGCCAGAGCGGGTTGATGCCCTGTTCGCGCGTTATCCGCGCCTGATGGGGGAGTTGTCTTACCGTCCCGGGCTGACCTGCGAAGCCGGTTTGCTGTGCCCGGCGTGGCGGGCCTTGTTGCTTAAATATCCCGGGCGCTTTTTGATTGGCTCCGACACCTGGGTGAACGCCCGCTGGGATCAGTACGACGAGCTGATGCAAGGCTACCGGCGCTGGTTGGGCGACTTGCCCGCCGATGTGGCGCAGCGCATCGCCTGGGGCAATGGCGCGGCGCTGTTTGGCCTGCGCTGACCGGGTCTAGGGGGCGCTTCAAGCCTTGAGCAGGCGTGCCGCGTCGCGTGCGAAATAGGTCAATACCCCATCCGCACCGGCCCGCTTAAAGGCCAGCAGGCTCTCCAGCATCACCGCGTCATGATCCAGCCAGCCGTTTTGCGCGGCCGCTTTGAGCATGGCGTATTCGCCACTCACCTGGTAGGCAAAGGTGGGCACCTGAAAGCGCTCTTTTACCCGGCGCACCACGTCCAGGTAGGGCATGCCGGGCTTGACCATCACCATATCGGCGCCCTCGGCAATGTCCAAGGCCACTTCGCGCAGCGCCTCGTCGGTGTTGCCGGGGTCCATCTGGTAGGTTTTTTTGTCGCTCTTACCCAAGTTGGCTGCTGAACCCACGGCGTCGCGAAACGGGCCGTAAAAGGCGCTGGCGTATTTGGCGCTGTACGCCATGATGCGGGTGTGGATGAGGTGCTGCGCCTCCAGGGCTTGGCGTATGGCGGCAATGCGACCGTCCATCATGTCGCTGGGGGCCACGATGTCCACCCCGGCCTGGGCCTGCACCAGCGCCTGACGCACCAGCACGGCCACGGTTTCGTCGTTCAGGATGTAGCCATGCTCGTTCAGCAGGCCGTCCTGGCCGTGGCTGGTGTAGGGGTCTAGTGCGACATCGGTCATCACACCCAGTTGTGGAAACTCCGCCTTGAGTGCGCGTACCACCCGAGGCACCAGGCCGGCGGGGTTCAGCGCCTCTTGGCCGTTGGCGGTTTTAAGCGACGGCTCGATCACCGGAAATAGCGCCAGCGCCGGAATGCCCAGCTCGACGCACGCTGCCGCCAAAGGCAGCAACAAGTCCAAGCTGAGCCGCTCCACGCCCGGCATGGACGCCACCGCCTCGCGCCGCGCCGCGCCGTCCAGCACGAATACGGGGTAAATCAAGTCGTTCACGCTCAAGCGGTGCTCGCGCACCAGGTTGCGAATGAAAGCGTCGCGGCGCAGGCGGCGCGGACGGGCCATGGGGTAGGGGGCAATCGGGTTCATTTGAAAATTGTGCCTGATTGGCTCGCGTGCCCGCTGTTTTGCAGCTTGGCACGAAGTGACAGACTCGCAAAAGCCAGTTCGGGGTTTCCCGCTTGAAATTTGTTTAAGTCTTTGTTAAATTGCGGATCGGGTGGTTCGCCACTCCCCGCTTTTCCTCCCTGAGCGGGCGCCCGATGTGTCATAGCAAAAGGGCTTCCCACCCCAGCCTGGTGCTGGGGTTTTTTTTGGCGCGCCGAATGTCGTTAGACTGCGGCCATGCTCTGGATCAAATCCCTCCATTTGGTTTTTGTGGTCAGCTGGTTTGCTGGCTTGTTTTACCTGCCGCGTATTTTGGTCAACTTGGCCCTGGTGGCGCCCGATTCTGATGCCGAGCGGCAGCGCTTGCTGCTGATGGCGCGCAAGCTGTACCGCTTTATGACGCTGCTGGCCTTCCCCGCGCTGGTGTTTGGTATCTGGCTGTGGTTGGTTTATGGCATCGGTCGCGGGCCTGGCAACGGCTGGCTGCATGCCAAACTGCTCTTGGTTGTTTTGTTGCTGGGCTACCACCATGCGTGCGGGCTGCTGCTGCGCCGCATTGCTGCCGGGCAGAACCGGCGTAGCCATATTTGGTATCGCTGGTTCAACGAAATACCGGTATTGGCGCTGTTGCTGGTGGTGTGGTTGGTGGTGCTCAAGCCCTTTTAAAGGGGTTCAGAGCCGCTCCATACCCCGGCGCAAAGGCCACGCACTGTCAGGATGCAACGCCAAAGCACCACCGCATTTCCGCTGGCGCTGGCCTATCTGGCGCTGATTGTCTACGCCAGCCTCTACCCGTTTGGCCCCTGGCGCGATCAAGGCATTGCGCCCTGGGCTTTTTTGGCGGCACCGCTGCCGCGTTACTGGACCGGCTTTGACCTGCTGTCCAACGTGCTGGGTTATGCGCCCTTGGGGCTGCTGTTGGCCTTGGGCTGGATAGGTGGTGTGCAAGGGCGCCATCCGGTTCTGGCGGCTACGGCGCTGGCAGCCGGCCTGTCGCTCGGCATGGAATCGCTACAAAGCTACCTGCCGTTGCGGGTGCCCTCGCATGTGGACTTGGGCCTGAACGCTTTGGGTGCTTGGCTGGGCGCGTTGCTGGCCTGGGCCTTGGACGCCCTGGGCTGGGTGCAGCGCTGGACGCGCTGGCGCCAACGCTGGCTGAGCGGCGACGCCACTGGCAATTTGGCCCTGCTGGCATTGTGGCCCGTGGGCCTGTTGTTTCCGGCTGCCGTGCCATTCGGCTTAGGCCAGGTGCTGCCGCGCTTGCTGGCCGTTTGGCCCAGCTATTTTCCGGCCTGGGACGGGTGGCCTTTAGGGGCCTTGAGCTTGCACCCACTGGCCGCTTTGACAGAGATCACCTGCGTGCTGCTCGGTGCTCTGGCACCCTGCCTGCTTGCCTATTGCGTGGTGCGTACTTTTTATGGGCGCTGCTGCGTGGCGTTGGGCGTGTTGCTGGCCGGCGTGGCCGCCTCGGCGCTGTCAGCGGCGCTGAGCTACGGCCCGGCTCACGCCTGGGCGTGGCTGGGGCCGGGGGTGCAGCAAGGGCTGGTTGGCGCGGCCCTGCTGGCACTGTTGCTGGCCGGTTTAGGGTCACGAGTCATCGCGGGCTTGGGTCTGCTGGCTGTGCTGTGGCAGTTGGTGTTGCTCAATCAGGCGCCTACCAGCCCGTATTTCGCCCAGACTTTGCAAACCTGGGAGCAGGGCCGCTTTATTCGCTTCCAAGGGGTGGTGCAATGGCTGGGGTGGCTGTGGCCGTATGTGGCGGCCGGGTGGCTGGCGCGTCGGCTGCTGCGTCGATCGGCACCTGAGTTGGCGCCCTAGATCGGCACTGTAGTCCGGCACCGTCGTCTTGCCGGTTCTAAAATCGATCCATGACTGCCTTCCCCAACGCGCCGTACTACCAACGGCACATCTTCTTTTGCATCAACCAACGCGACACGGGCGAGGCCTGTTGTGCCCAGCAAGGCGCGCAGGCGGGCTTTGAGCGCTGCAAAGCCCAAGTCAAGGCGGCTGGGCTCACGGGAGTGGGCAAGGTGCGGGTGAACAAGGCGGGCTGCCTGGACCGCTGCGCGGGCGGGCCGGTGGCGGTGGTTTATCCCGAGGGTGTCTGGTACACCTTTGTGGACGCGCATGACATTGACGAAATCGTAGAAAAACACCTGCGAGGCGGGCACGTGGTGGAGCGCTTGCGCTTGCCGGCTCAGATAGGCCGATGAACGCGCAGACCGAGCGCCTGACGCTTACTGGCCCAGGCGGTGCGCTAGAGGTGCTGCGCGACGGGCAGGGTGAGCGGGGCACGGCGGTGATTGCCCATCCGCACCCGCTATTTGGTGGCAGCATGGATAACAAAGTGGTGCAAACGCTGGCGCGGGCTTTTGTGCAGGCCGGGTGGACGGCGCTGCGCTTTAATTTCCGTGGTGTGGGTGCCAGTGCCGGGCAGTTTGACGAGGGCCGTGGCGAGTGCGACGACATGCGCGCCGTGATCGAGCAGTTGGCCCCGAGTGGCCCGCTGGCGCTGGCGGGCTTTTCTTTCGGTGCTTTTGTGGCTGTGCAAACCCTGGTTGCCCTATGGGACAGCGGGCGAATAGAGCAAGCGGTGCTCATCGGTGTCGCCAGCAGCCGGTTTCCGGTGGCGGCGCTGCCCACGGCGGCGCACAGCCGCACGCTGGTGGTGCACGGCGAGCTGGACGACACCGTGCCCCTGGCCTCGGTGTTGGACTGGGCGCGCCCCCAGGCCTTGCCGGTGACCGTGGTGCCGGGGGCGGGGCACTTTTTCCACGGCCAATTGCCGCTACTCAAATCATTGGTGTTGCGCCAACTCGGCGTTGACGCCACCGCGTCCTGATGAACTATTTTTTAACGCGCCGCCTGGGCCTGCTGCTGTTGAGTCTGGCTGCTACGGTGGCGGGCGCACAAGGCTTGCAAGCGCCCGAAATCGCAGCGCGCGCCTATTTACTGCTGGATGTGAGCGCCAACAACCAGGTGCTGGCACAGAAAAACGCCGATCAGCCGGTGGAGCCCGCGTCCCTGACCAAGCTGATGACGGCTTACCTGGTGTTTGACGCCCTGAAGGCCAAAAAAATCGACCTGAAGCAGACCCTGCCGGTGAGCGAGCGGGCCTGGAAAACGCCGGGATCGCGCATGTTCATCGACCCCAAGATGCGCGTGCCGGTGGAAGATTTGGTTAAGGGCATGGTGGTTCAGTCTGGCAACGACGCCACAGTGGCGCTGGCCGAAGGCGTGGGGGGCAGCTATGAACGCTTCGTCGAGCTGATGAACCAGCAGGCCAAGGCCCTGGGCATGCAGGCCACCCACTACAAAAACCCGGAGGGGCTGACCGAGCCGGGCCACGTGACGACGGCCAAGGATCTAGGCATCTTGGCGGCCCGGTTGATGCACGACTTCCCCGAATACGTGCCCTACTACGCGCTGAAGAAATACCGCTATCCCGGCACGCCCGTTTCCAACGACAGCAACCGCAACCTGCTGCTGTTTCGCGACCCCACGGTGGATGGTTTAAAGACTGGCCACACCGAGGCGGCAGGCTACTGCTTGGTGGCAACGGCTAAGCGCGACTTCCCTAACCTGGCTGGTCGCCGCCTGCTGTCCATCGTGCTGGGCACGGCCAGCGAGAGCGCACGCGCCGATGAGAGCCAAAAGCTGCTGAACTGGGGTTACACCGCCTACGAGGCCATTAAGCTGTTTGGCGCGCGCCAGCCGGTGGCCAGCCCGCCGGTCTGGAAAGGGCGCCAGGCCCAACTCAAGCTGGGGCGGTTTGACAACCTGGTGGTTAGCGTGCCCAGCGGCAGCGCGCTCAAGCTGAGCACCCAGTTGGCCCGCCCCGACCCCCTGGTGGCGCCTTTTACCCTGGGCCAAACGGTGGGCACGCTCAAGGTATCGTTGGCCGGCGAACCCTTGGTGGATGTGCCCTTGCAGGTGCTGGAGCCGGTTGAATCCGCAGGCGTACTGGGCCGCGCCTGGGACGGGTTGCGGCTGTGGATCAAGTAACGCAGTGACTGGCCTAGGCAAGCGATGCCCATACTGGTGACCGGTGGTGCCGGCTTTATAGGCAGCAACTTTGTGCTCGATTGGCTCGGGCAGTCAGACGAACTGCTGGTGAATATAGACAAGCTCACTTACGCAGGCAATGTTCTGAACATCTCATCCGTGCTGGGCGACCCACGCCATGTTTTTGTGCAAGGCGATATCGCAGACCCGGCCCTGGTGTCCCGCTTGTTGCGGCAGTATCAAGCCCGTGCGCTGATTAACTTTGCCGCTGAATCCCATGTGGATCGAAGCATCAGCGGCCCACAAGCCTTTATTCAGACCAATGTGGTCGGCACCTTTGCTTTGCTGGAGGCTAGCCGAGCCTACTGGGCGGGTTTGCCTGCTGGCGCAGACTTTCGTTTTTTGCATGTTTCTACCGATGAGGTTTACGGTTCGCTGGCGCCACTTGAGCCCGCGTTCACCGAAATACGCCCTTATGCACCCAATAGCCCCTATTCGGCCAGCAAGGCAGCCGGTGACCACTTGGTGCGCGCTTATCACCACACCTACGGTTTGCCAACGCTTACCACCCACTGCTGCAACAACTACGGGCCCTACCATTTCCCCGAGAAACTGATTCCACTCATCATTCGCAACGCCCTGTCGAACAAGCCCCTGCCCTTGTACGGAGACGGCTTGCAGAGCCGTGACTGGTTATACGTCAAAGACCATTGCAGTGCGCTTCGTCGCGTACTGCAAGCTGGGCGTGTGGGGCAGACTTACCATATCGGCGGCGGCAATGAAAAGGCCAATATCGATATCGTTCATACCGTGTGCCGTCTGCTGGATGAACTGCATCCCCGAGCGGATGGCCAAGCCTACAGCGCGCAAATCGTCTATGTGGAAGATCGCCCAGGGCATGACCGCCGCTATGCCATGGACGCCCACAAGATCGCAGTCGAACTGGGCTGGAAGCCGGTCGAGACCTTTGACTCGGGCATCCGTAAAACCGTGCAGTGGTTTCTGAACCACCAAGATTGGGTGGCGCATGTCACCGGCGGCAGCGATCACAGCCGAGTACAGGCGGTGTGCGCCCTCACTCACCCGCAGCCATGAAAATCCTTTTGTTTGGGCGTCGTGGCCAACTGGGCTGGGAGTTAGAGCGTAGCTTGAGTGTATTGGGCGAACTGGTGGCGCTGGACTGGGACAGCACCGATCTGTGCGCTGACTTCACGCGTCCAGATGGCTTGGCGCAGACGGTGCGTTTGGTGCGGCCCGACGTCATCGTCAATGCGGCTGCACATACTGCCGTGGATCAAGCGGAAAGCGAACCCGAGCGGGCCCGAACCATTAACGCCCTCGCGCCCGGCGTATTGGCGCAAGAGGCTGCGCGCATTAACGCTTGGCTGGTGCACTATTCCACAGACTATGTTTTTGATGGACGAGGTGCAAGGCCCTGGGCGGAAACCGACACGCCGGCGCCGCTGAACGTGTATGGGCACACCAAGTGGGAGGGCGAGCAACTCGTTGCCAGTGGCGCACCCAAACACCTGATCTTCCGCACCAGTTGGTTTTTTGCGGCCCGTGGAGCTAACTTTGCCAAGTCCATATTGCAACTGGCCCAAGAGCGCGACAGCTTGTCAGTGGTTGGCGACCAATGGGGTGCGCCCACTGGGGCCGAGTTGCTGGCCGATGTGACGGCGCATGCCATTCGCAGTGTCAAAGCGCCACCGCCTCGAACGGACTTGGCGGGCCTGTATCACCTGGTGGCAGGGGGCCATACCTCCTGGCACGGCTACGCCCAACTGGTGTTGAGAATCGCCCAAAGCAAGGGCATGGCGCTGAAAGTCCTACCCGAACAGGTAGGAGCTATTGCCACAGCCAACTACCCAACCCTCGCTCGGCGCCCCCATAATTCACGCCTGAACACAAACAAAATACAAACAGCGTTTGGCCTGTGCTTGCCACCCTGGCAACTCGGTGTGGAACGCGTGCTGGCCGAAATTTTATGAATAACACGAGTCATGACAGACTCCTGTGCAACAGTCCCATCCTGGCTTGGCGAGCGTCTGATGAAAGCATCTCCCGATGAGGGCTACTGCGCTTGCTATTCCCGACGTTGTGCTGATCGAACCCACGTTGCTCACGGATGCACGCGGCTTTTTTTTTGAAAGCTTTAACCAGGGTCGATTTGAAAAAATCATTGGCAAATCGACCCTGTTTGTGCAGGACAACCACAGCCACAGCGTCAAAAATGTCCTGCGCGGCCTGCATTACCAAGTGAAACAAGCGCAGGGCAAACTGGTGCGTGTAGCCCAAGGCAAGGTTTTTGATGTGGCAGTCGATCTGCGTCAAAGATCCCCAACTTTTGGTCGCTGGGTGGGCGAGATTCTTTCGTCAGACAACAGACGACAATTATGGATCCCTCCGGGTTTCGCGCACGGTTTTGTGACCCTGAGTGAAACCGCAGACTTTCTTTACAAGACTACAGATTACTACGCACCAGAATATGAGCGTTGCCTTATTTGGAATGAACCCACGCTGGGCATCGATTGGCCTGGTAGTGTGCAGCCGATTGTTTCGGCCAGAGATGCTTCAGGCGTGCGACTTGAAGAGTCGGAGACCTACGCTTGAGGCGCAGGTTCTTCCTGGGCGCCGCGGGCCACGCGTCGGCCAAACCCGATGTGAGAGTCCGTCTGCTACTCCCAGTGCTGGCTGTGAGCACGGCATGCGCATCCCCGCGGTGTGGGTATGCGAAGCATGAGGGGCGACGCAACCGGAACCTGCCCACCGCATGGCATCGACTGCATAGAGAGGCGGCGTGGTTGCGGATACGGTGCGGCATTTCCATCTTTGACGTGAAACCCATGCGCTACACTTGCCACCTACCAAAGGGAGAGAAACGGATTGCCTAGCTTTCGACTTTTGCGATCTGCTATTTTCCTATATCATCCGTACCGCATATGCCTGATTACGCATTAACAGCAACTCACGGCCAAGACTAACTCGATTTACTAAGCCGACGGCACTACCCTTTGTTCTCTTACAGTTAAATGAATAGGTTCGAAGAGTGATCTGGCGTATATTTTGTCGATGACTAAGCAATTTGTAATACCGAATATCGAGACCACACAAATGATTATCCCAGTTATTCTTTCTGGTGGCGCAGGAACGCGCCTTTGGCCAGTTTCGCGCGAGGGACATCCTAAGCCCTTTATGAAGCTTGCCGACGGAGAAAGCCTGTTGTTGAAAACCTACCGTCGCGCTGCGGCTGCCGCGGATTCATTGGGTCCGAATCAGGGTGAGTTGCTCACCCTGACCAACCGTGACCACTACTTTATGAGCAAAGAGGAGCTCGCTAAGGCTCAACTGGGTGTTCATCACCGTGGGGTGTTTTTGCTAGAGCCTATGGGCCGCAATACGGCCCCTGCCGTTGCGCTTGCGGCGCACCACGTCGCTGAGCGGCACGGTGGCGATGCCATGATGCTGGTTCTATCGGCCGACCATCTGATTCAGGATCAGACTGGCTTCAACGCCGCAGTGGCTCAAGCTGTTGCCCTGGCCCAGCTGGGCCAACTGGTGACGTTTGGTATCGTGCCGACGGGCCCAGAAACTGGCTTTGGCTATATTGAGGCTGGCGAAACCTTGTCCCAAGGACGCAAGGCTTTGCGTTTTGTGGAAAAACCATCTTTGGAAAAAGCCCAAGCCTATATTGCCGACGGTAATTTTTTATGGAATTCTGGCATGTTTTGCTTCAAAGCCGGCGTCATCCTGGAGCAATTAGCCCGGTATGCCCCCGATGTGGCTACGCCAGTCGAATCTTGTTGGCAGGCGATGAAGGCCCCCTCCATTGCTGGCAATGACATGTTGGAAATTCCAGCTGCTTCTTTTGCAAAGGTGCCGGATATATCAATTGATTACGCCGTCATGGAGCGTTGCAGCCAAGTAGCGGTGGTGCCCTCCGCCTTCGACTGGAGTGACATCGGGTCATGGAATGCCGTTGGTCAACTAGTCGAAGCTGACGCACAGAACAACCGTATAGTTGGTGAAGCCGTTCTTATTGATAGCCATAACACCTATGTGCAGAGTGGGGAGCGCCTGGTTGCTGGCGTGGGGTTGGACAATCTCATCATCATCGACACGCCTGACGCATTGTTGGTGGCTCACCCGGACAAAGTGCAAGACGTGAAAAAAATCGTGGCTCAGCTTAAAACCCGCCACCACGAAACTCACAAGTTGCATCGCACCGTCGCTCGCCCATGGGGAGACTACACGATTTTGGAACAGGGGGCGCGCTTTAAGATCAAGCGCATTGTGGTCAAGCCGGGCGCGAGCCTCAGCCTTCAGATGCATCATCATCGCAGCGAGCATTGGATCGTTGTCTCCGGCATGGCCAAAGTTACCAACGGCGAGCAGGAATTTTTTGTCCAGACCAACGAATCCACATACATTCCTGCTGGTCGTCAACATCGCCTCGAAAATCCAGGCATTCTTGAACTCATCATGATTGAGGTACAAAGCGGCGAGTACCTAGGCGAGGACGATATCGTTCGCTTCCAGGATCACTACGGACGCGCATGATGATTGGCTTCCAGAGAGCTTTGTGGGGCTATCGCGGCTTCATATTGGGCAGTGTCAAGCGAGAGTTTCAGTCCAAATACCGCAATTCGCTACTGGGGGCTGCCTGGAGCGTGATTCAGCCCTTGGCCATGATCGTCGTGTACACGATCATCTTTTCACAAGTAATGAAGACCAAGCTGCCGGGAACCGACACTACTTTTGCATATAGCATTCACCTATGTGCCGGCATCATTAGCTGGGGTCTGCTCGCAGAGATATCCGGGCGTACGCTGAATATATTTCTAGAACACGCTAACTTACTGAAAAAGCTCAGCTTCCCGCGGCTTTGTCTGCCCGTCATTGTTGTACTTAATGCCTGCCTCAATTTTGCTATTATCCTCGGTTTATTCCTTTGCTTCCTTATTGCGGTAGGCCACTTTCCTGGATGGCCTGTCTTGGCACTCTTCCCACTACTCGCTATTCAAATTGCTTTCTCTGTCGGGCTGGGCATTAATCTCGGCGTGCTCAACGTATTTTTTCGTGACGTTGGACAACTATTTACAGTAATGCTTCAGTTTTGGTTTTGGCTCACACCGATTGTCTATCCAGTGGCAATCCTTCCTGAGGCAGCTCGGTCCATCGTACAAGCTTGGAATCCTATGGCGCCATTGATTACAGCATACCAAGATATTTTTGTCCTGGGTCAATGGCCGGAATGGGGAACTTTATTGATGCCCACGACGGTCGCTGTGGCTTTTTGTATTTTAGGCTTACGACTATTTCGCAAGCGCGCCAGTGAAATGTTGGATGAACTTTAATGGGAAGCATTACTGTTACTAACCTGGGCAAGGCTTACAAGCAATACGCCAGCCGGTGGGCGCGGCTCGCGGAGTGGGTCATTCCTTTCAGTAAGCCACGCCATAGTCAGCAATGGGTGCTCAAAGGCATTAGTTTCACGGTCAATCCTGGCGAAGCTTTGGGCATCATTGGTATCAATGGCGCTGGTAAAAGTACTTTGCTTAAGATGATTACTGGTACAACAC
>Ga0136644_10000736_pt1 | contig 26236 bp, 23 predicted proteins | sample C_130820_EF_Meta_FD_94780 | JGI IMG/M metagenome (GOLD analysis project Ga0136644, IMG submission 94780) | Freshwater microbial communities from Lake Croche, Canada to study carbon cycling - C_130820_EF_MetaG (v2) (version 2) | ecosystem: Environmental > Aquatic > Freshwater > Lake | place...
CAGCTTGAAACATTAGGACTCATTGCCTACCAAGTTAGAGGCAGAAAACTGTCGCCTAGGACAATTTAAGGGAAACCGAGATTAGGGCTCGCCCTTAGCCTTTAACAAACTAGGTCGTACGGCGCATTGTGAGACTAAGCCGGTAAGACTTAGTTTGTTAAACGCTAAAGGCTAGAAAAAGTCCCACTTATTTGATGGAAATCCCAAACATCAATTGGAGCCACATTTCAGTTCATTCAGCTATGAACATCTTCGAGAGCGTTGATTTTTCCGTAGGGAGAAGCTTTATTTGGGGTAGGCTCACTTAACACAGTCCCCTTTGGAAATACCGGACTATTCTTTCTCAGCCACTCAACAGCTTCGGGAGTTGTTTTAATTTTCTTACCTATTAGCTCGACGATAAAGTCTTCAGTTAACAAAGTGGGGAAGGCATTATTATAAGTGATGCTTTGACTATCGGGCATTTTGACAATAAAGGGGACACGGTAATCTCTTTTGCCATCGTACTCTTCCGATTTTCGCCAGGAGTGATCGCTCGTTACGATAACCACAGAACTTTTCCATTCCCCGGTCTCCTTCATCGTCTTTCTGATGTCCCCCAAAATTGTATCTACCATCACTAAGTTCCCGAAATAACTCTTGGGAGACCTCAAAACTCGTGCTGACAATTTCATTTTTTCAGTATCAAAAATATAGGGCTTGTGTGGCACTGAAAAATGTAAAAAACTAAAATCATAACGCTGAGACTTCAAAACTTTTAACGCAATTTTGTGCATCTCTTCCAAATTATGAATAAAAGCCCTCTCCATTCTTCGATCGAAAATAAAAGCTCGGCCCAAAATTACCTCAACACTGTCCCAAAAGTTTGAACCATACCCAAATCTCCCCCCCGGCAACCTCCGACAAAAATCTAAGTCCGACTTAAGAACCCTGCAGTAACTGTGATACCAACCCACTACTGATGTCGAATAACCCTGTTCTTTTGCCTCCTTGAATACATTGCCCAATTCAGTCCATTTTTCATTTCTAGAATTCTTTTGGGTGCTAAATACGAGGTCGGCTGGGGTAATGGCTGTCACATCCACTTTCTTACCTACCAACAAGCTAGGAATCGAATGCAAAGTGTAGTCGCTCGGCGGATAGGCTTTTGTTAAAAAAATAGACTCGCTTTTCATTCTATCTAACTCTGGAAGATTTATTCCGTTGGGTCTTTTTTCAAAAACCAACCTAAAATCCATCTCATCAAATATAATCCAAACTATTTTAGGTTGGTGCGAAAGGGATTTCGGCTTAGTTCCCGAAAAAAATTTTGGAGCAGGGTCCAACTCAACGCTTACCCAAAATGAATTAATGAGATGTCCGTAACAGATGAGTAATAAAGGCGACAAAACTAACCCGGTGAGTTTTACACCAGGCAAGATATAATCTTTAAATCGATAAACCAACTTGCCTAGCAGAACCAAAAAAATGAGTGCTAAAGGGATTTTTAGGTAAGAATAAAATACCAATCTGTCAAAAAAATGAATCGCATAAGAAAGCTGTGGAACTAAATAAAAAAGGCCGGTTGCCTCTCGAATAAAGTTAAGGCTGACCCCTAAAGACAAAAGCAGAATTCCGTGAATAAGAAGATTCAATTTCGATAGGTTGTATTTTTCAGCTATCAAAATAAAAATTGTAACTAGGGCACTGACGGCCGCGACAGTAAAACCCATTGCGAAGTAGGCATTAATGCGAGGAGTAGGAGTCACAAGTATGGCTTCGGAGGAATGCTCTCCAAAGAAATTTACCCATTCAGGAATGAAGAAAACATTAGCCAGCGAAAAAATGGAAATGAATGTAGATAAAAGCTTTTTAACCTTAGGACACAATCTTGCCCCCAACCTCTATCTAAACTACTAAACTTTAAACAGTAATACGGACTTTAAGATAGTAAATTATCCTAAATTTTTGATTAAAATTAAATACTTTTCTTCCGAAATCTGGAGAGGAACTGCGTGTTATTTAGGACAAATGGCGACTTTTTAAAATACGATCGTGTTTAGCATTCAGCCTAGAAAACGATTGATGCCCATCGGCAAGTAGTAAAACCTCTATTCCAAGAGCCTTACCCACCTCCAAATCATGGTCCGTATCTCCAATCAACAGGGTCGTTTCTTTCGGCATTCGGGATTGAACCATAAGCTCCTTGCCCCGTTCTAATTTACCCGCCGCATGAAAGTCGCTCAAACCATAAACATGATCAAAATAATGCCTGATACCAAAATGGCTGAGCTGTTCTTCTAAATAGACCTGTTCAGCCGCCGATAACACCGATTGAGAAATTTTTGACTGATGAACAGAGTTTAAGAACTCTTTCACTCCTTCGTGGAGCTGTGTCGTAGGAAGCCCTTTTCGGTAAGCTGCGATAAACTTTTCCGACAAGTGTTCGAAATTAACTTTTTGGAAGTCAAACCCTAAAGCTTTGTAATATTCTCTAATTGGGAAGCGAAACAGTTCACAGTAGTTCTGACGATTGATGCGCTCCAAACCATGATCGTCGAGAATATCCCCGATAACATCAATCATCAGATCCACATCATTCAAAAGGGTACCATTCCAATCCCAAATAATATGGGTTTTACCCTCCAGATGCGGCCACAAAGATTTCATCTAATTCAGCCTCAAGGAGCGATTAGCAACTTCGGTTTTAAGTTGCCCACATGCAGCAGCAATATCTCGGCCGCGGCTTCGGCGATAAGTAGTCGTAATATAGTAACGGGATAAAACATCTTGAAACGCCAAAACTCTGTCTTCGCTAGGTCGCTTTAACTTTGAAAATGAATTTTCATTGTAGGCCAGTAGATTTATTTTGCAGGGAAAATCGGAAACAAGTTTGGCCAAGCGATGAGCATCTTCTAGGGAGTCATTAAATCCATCAAATAAAATATATTCAAAAGTTACCCGCCCCTTACCTTTGAATTTAAGATTGCGGCAAGTATCCATAAGTTGAGAGATGGGATACTTACGGTTAATCGGCATGATCTCGCTCCGCTGTTCATCGGTTGTCCCATGAAGAGAGATGGCTAGTTTTCCCAAATTAGCTTCGACAAAACTTTGAATTTTAGATGTTAGCCCTACGGTCGACACGGTAATATGCCGTTTTCCCAATTTAATTCCCATCGGATCTTGAAATATTTTGAGTGCTTTAATCACTTCATCATAATTATCAAACGGCTCTCCCATTCCCATCATCACAATATTCGTCACCGGATGAGGAGGTTTTATCACCATGAGTTGTTCGACGATTTCCCAGCTTTTTAAATCACGGGTAAATTTTTGGTAACCGGTCGCGCAGAAAGAGCAGGCCATTTTGCAACCTACTTGAGTAGAAACACAGAGTGTATATCTGTCTTCAGCCGGAATATAAACCGACTCTACTTTTTCACCATCAGGAAGTTGAACCAAATATTTAATGGTTCCATCTACAGACTTTCTCTCTTCAACAATTTGAAGGGTTGGAAGGCAAAACTTTTCCATTAATTCAGAACGAAAAGCTTTGGAAATATCGGTCATCTTTTCGAAATCACTTTCACGTTCCGAATAGATCCATCTAAAAAGTTGACGACCTCGGAAAGCGGGATGGCCCAACTCCACCATTCGAGCTTCCAACTCATTGACCGGGATTCCCTTTAAATTTTCACGCACAGCGGTATCCATTGAGATGCCCCTTATACCCTATTCCTTGGTCTGATTTCCACCATTGAGTTAGTTGTCATATTAATCAATAATTTCAGTTATTTAGGTGATTCGGGCCCTTGAGACCGGTTTAGATATAGGAACTCAAGTCCAGAGCTCGACGCCCGGATCTTAAATTCAGCTTTTATTTCCTCGTCTTCGGCGTCACAAAATCTTTTTAAGTAGCGTCCTTACACCGTAGAGGATAAAAAATTAAGTATGGCCAGCTCACTTAGTCACTACATCCAGCGCTTGAGGCAAGGAGACCAATCCGCTTTTTTGCCTCTCTATGAAAAAACTTCTCCGGGGCTAATGCGATTTTTAATGTGGAAAACGAACGGTGATAGAGCTCTTTCCGAAGACATTCTTCAGGAGTCGTTTGTGAGATTTTTAGTCAATCTGGATAAACTTGAAGCGGTAGAAGAACTCGCCGTGCAACGATACCTGCTTCAAATGGTAAAAAATTGCCACATCGATAAAGTCGCTAGAGCTCCAAAAGCCGATCGAAACGCTGTTCCACTGGATGAAATTCAAAACTATGCCGAAGCTATCGAAAGCAATCGAGCAGAAAATGCTATCGAAATGAGAGAGCTGAAATTAGCTATGGACTCACTCGCTGAAAAAGATTCCGAAATTATTTGGCTCAGAGATGCTCTGGGACTCTCTCATAAAGAAGTGGCCGAACGAGTGGGAATTTCGGAACAAGCAGCCCGACAAGCTTATGTCAGAGCTAAAAAAGCGCTTATTTCGTTTTTTAAAAATGGAGTCCACAGTTTGGCTCCCGGAAGAGGAAATTATGCTACGACCTAAGTGTCCAACTCAGGAAAAACTTCTCGAGTTTCATACCATCCCCCAAGAGATCAATTTTTTTGAAAGTGGCAGAATTAAATACCACCTTCTATCTTGTGAGTGTTGCACTGAAAAGCTACGAACTTTAAAAGCCCATTGGCAACAATATTTTGCACCTGAGCCAGATGTTACTTCTTCGTTGATGCGTGTTTACTCTAGTCTTCAAAAAGATGAAACCCTCATCCTAAAAGGGTGGAAACTAAATGAAACCAGGTCCCGTAAAAACCTAAAAGGGATATTGTTTAGTGGGGGATGGTTATTCCGTGGAGCTGTCTCATTAGCTTTAGCTGCCGTCGTTATTTCGGTGGTAATAACTCAACAAAACAACTCAAAAGAAGCAAACACTTCAAGTTCTACTCAGCCGTTCGCTCAAATTCGTATGGAAAACAAAAATGGGGTGAAAGTTCACTATTTGCAACCCGAACTATTGCAAACTATCGAGTTTGAAACCACGAGGGGCAAATGAAGTTTTTCACCTGGTTATTCTTTACTTCGACATTAGGTTTTTCCAGTTTGGCTGACACTGCCGCACCCGAAACACAGTTTTTATCCTCCATTCAAATGGCAGTTTACGAAGACAGTCCTTTGCTCACTGAAAGGTCTCAACGTCTTGTAAGAGAACAGTTTGATCAGCGATTTAACGACTTTCCTGGGTTTGAAAATGTTCGCTATGAGATCAAAACCTCAGGAAATGAATTGGTATTCTTTTTAACCTCCGAACGAGACATTCGAAGTCCTCTGCAAGAAGCGGTTTCTGAAATGATCGGTCAACTGAACGGTCGAGTTAGAGCACGCGGAAGATCAATGTTTTACAAAACCGCTCTTTCTCAACCTCTTGGAGGTTATTTGGAAGTAGGGGTAGATGACAGCCATTCCAAAGTTGTTTCGGTTTCGGCCCAGGCAGTTCCGTTTCGAGATCTTCTCAAGGAACTAAAAAACCAAATCGGTGGTTTCAGTTACTTAATTCCTGGAGAATGTGCCGATAGAGTTATCGACTGGGGATTTGGCGAATTGGGCAGTAACGTCGAACCTAAATCGATCGATACCGTCATGATGGAACTTGCCACGCTTTTTAATCTCAAACTCGACAAAAAATCCGGCAGCTATATCTTTACCGGCCAATGTAATGAAATGCACAGAATTCATCACGCCCATTCTGAAGCTTTTAAACCAGCTTTTTATCCGATCAATCACACAGTTTCTCCTCAGGTTTTCGTTCCTCTAATGCCCTTACGAGACTAACTCCTAATGCACCGCCTCCACTCGATAATGGTTGGCAAAACACTATGAAGTAGTGTTAAGGTCTCCCTCTGTATTGAGTCATGGCACAGGGGAAAATCGATGATAAAAAATTATATAAACGGTGAATGGGTTAACTCCACCGGAACCGAAACTGTAGAGGTTATTAATCCTGCCAACGAAGAGGTTTTGGCTCTTTCCCCTCTTGGGACCTCTAAAGATGTAGAAAAAGCGGTCATGGCCGCCAAAGAGGCTTTTAAAACCTGGCGCAAAACTCCTGCCATTGATCGCACACAATATTTATTCCGATTAAAAACACTTCTAGAAGAAAACTTTGAAACTTTGGTCAAGCTCTGCACCCAAGAGCACGGAAAAACTCTCATCGAGTCTCGAGGAGATGTGAGACGTGGAATTCAGATGGTCGAGACCGCTTGCGGAATTCCCACTCTGATGATGGGACAAAGCTTTGAAGATATCGCTACCGGTATCGATTGCCAGGCGATTAGACAACCCATGGGAGTGTTTGCGGGAATTACACCCTTTAATTTTCCTGCCATGGTCCCTTTCTGGTTCTGGCCATTCGCAGTTGCGACCGGAAACACCTATGTACTCAAACCCAGTGAGAGAGTCCCATTAACCCAAATCAAGATTTTTGAGCTCATTGAAAAAGCAGGTTTTCCAAAAGGGGTCATGAACTTGGTCCTTGGCGGCAAAGAGATCGTTAACTCTCTCTGTTCCCATCCGGACATCAAAGGGGTTTCTTTTGTGGGTTCTACGCCTGTCGCTAAACACGTTTACCAACTTGGAACTTCAAACGGAAAACGAGTTCAAGCTCTTGGAGGAGCTAAAAATTTCATGATAGTTCTTCCCGATGCCAATCTCGAAACTTCGGTCAAAACATGCTTGGAGTCTATCGTCGGTTGCGCGGGCCAAAGATGCTTAGCCGGTTCCGTTATTATTTGCGTCGGTAACACTTACGAAGAAGTTAAAAAGCAAATTTCAAAAGCCGCCTCGGATATGATTGTCGGAGACGGTTCCGATCCTAGAACACAGATGGGGCCAGTGATTTCTAAAGCCTCAGTTGAGCGAATTAAAGGGCTCATTCAGTCTGCTGCCGATGAGAAAGCTGAAATTATATTGGATGGAAGAAACTTTTCTGGAGAAGGTTATTTCTTAAAACCTACAGTGATTGGAGAAGTTAAACCCAATATGAGAGTCGCTCAGGAAGAGATCTTTGGACCGGTAGTTTGTTTGGCTCGAGCTAAATCACTCGATGAGGCGATTCAGTGGCTCAACAATTCTCCCTTTGCAAATACCGCATCCCTCTTCACTAACTCTGGAGCGGCGGCTCGGCAATTCAGTTACGAAGCTGCCCCCGCGATGTTGGGGCTCAACATCGGAGTTCCGGCGCCTATGTCTTTCTTCTCATTTGGAGGGGCTAAGGATTCATTTTTTGGAGATATCAAGGCTCATGGACAGAGCGGAATTCAGTTTTTTACGGATACTAAAGTGACTATTCAGCGTTGGAACAAAGACTCCAATATTTGGTAACTCATGAAAAAAACGCTCATTAAAAATGGAACACTAGTTACCGCAACCGATACCTTTAAAGCGGATCTTTTGATTGAAGGCGAAAAGATCAAGGCTATCGGAAAAGAGATCCAAGAAAAAGCCGACCAAGAATTCGATGCTCAAAGTTGCTTCGTATTTCCAGGCGGTATCGATGCCCACACCCACTTAGATCTCCCTTTCATGGGTACTTTTTCGAGTGATGATTTTGAGACAGGGACACTCGCGGCTCTGCATGGTGGCACGACCTCTATTATCGATTTTGCCTTTCAATCAAAAAAGAAAAGCCTGAAAGAAGGGCTAGCGTCTTGGCATGAAAAAGCCCGAGGAAAAGCAGTGGCTGATTATGCTTTTCATATGGCGGTGACCGATTTCAACGCGGAAACAGCTAAAGAGATTAAAGAGTTGATTCAAAAAGAAGGGGTTACCTCCTTCAAAACATTCATGGCCTACAAAGGGGCCATCATGATTGACGATCAACAAATGATTGCCCTCATGAATGAATGCAAAAAATGGGGCGGACTGGTCACAGTACACGCGGAGAATGGAGATTTAGTCGATTCCTTGGTTCAAACCAGCCGAGAAGCAGGAAATTTAACTCCCAGATACCACGCTCTAACCCGACCAGAAATTGTAGAATCAGAAGCTACTGGTCGAGCTCTGGATCTTGCCTACTCCGGAAATCACCCCGTTTATATTGTTCACATGACCTGTGAAGGGGCCTTAAATCGAGTCCGAGAAGCCACCAAACGAAACCAACATGTTCATGTAGAAACCTGTGTTCAATACTTACTACTGGATGACTCGCTCTATGAAAAACCAAATTTTGAGGGTTCAAAATGGGTAATGAGTCCCCCCTTAAGAAAGAAAAAGGATCAAGAAGCTCTTTGGAATGGAATTTCCCAAAATTTAGTTCACACAGTAGCCACAGACCATTGTCCGTTCTGTATGGACCAAAAAAAGATGGGATTGAATGACTTTTCCAAAATTCCTAACGGAGCTCCCGGCATTGAAAACCGAATGGAACTGATGTTCTCCGAAGGAGTTTTAAAAAACCGAATCTCTTTAAATCAGTTTGTCTCTCTTAATTGCACAGCTCCAGCTAAGATCTTTGGGCTCTATCCTGAAAAAGGCAATTTAGCGGTCGGAAGTGATGCCGATATCGTGATTTTCGACCCTAAAAAGAAACATATCCTATCTAAAGAAAATCAACATATGCGATGTGATTACTCAAGCTATGAAGGGTGGGAAGTCACAGGCAAAGTTAGGACCGTTTTTCTGAGAGGAACTTTGGCTATCGACAACGGAAAAGCCTTTATTGGAAAAGGATTTGGAAAATATCTGCCCAGAAAACCTTTTTCTGAACTATTAACTTTTTAAGTTTTTTAAGGAGCGTAACAATGGCTAGAAAAGTAAAAGTTGGACTCATTCAAATGGGAACGAAAGCCCCAGCGGAGAAAAGTTGCGAAGAGCACCGTAAAGCGATGCTAGACGCCCACATCGCCTATATCGATGAAGCGGGTAAAAAAGAGGTCAACATACTTTGCATGCAAGAGGTTTTCACAGGACCCTATTTTTGTCCATCTCAAGACTCAAAATGGTACGGTCTCACTGAACAAATTCCTGGCGGCCCCACAACAAGATTGATGCAAGAGTATGCGAAAAAACACAACATGGTCATTGTCGTTCCTATTTATGAAGAGCATATCACTGGCGTTTACTACAATACCGCTGCAGTTATCGACGCCGATGGTAAGTACCTCGGGAAATACCGAAAAAACCATATTCCCCAAGTTAAAGGATTTTGGGAGAAGTTCTTCTTCAAACCGGGAAACTTAGGATATCCAGTTTTTAAAACGGCCTATGGCAATGTAGGAGTCTACATCTGTTACGATCGCCATTTCCCGGAAGGAGCCCGTTGTTTGGGATTGAATGGAGCTGAAATTGTATTTAATCCCTCAGCGACTGTGGCAGGGCTTTCCGAATATCTTTGGAAAATAGAACAACCTGCTCACGCTGTGGCTAATGGGTATTTCGTTGCAGCTATCAACCGTGTCGGAACTGAAGCCCCTTGGAATATTGGCGAATTTTATGGCCAATCCTATGTGGTCAGTCCTAAAGGAAAGATATTAAATGCAGCCTCAAGAGACAAAGATGAGTTACTCGTCACTGAGATCGATCTAGACGAAGTGAAAGAGGTTCGAGATCTCTGGCAGTTTTATCGTGATAGACGTCCTGAAACCTACACAGTAATGACTGAGCTTTAATAAGGAGCGGACTATGCCTCAATCTAACGAGACAATCTTAGAAAAAAGAAAAAAACATCTCATTGCAAGTGCCGTTCACTACTACAAAACCCCTGTACAGCTAGTAAAGGCCAAAGGGCAGTATGTGTATGATCAGGAAGGACGCACTTATCTCGATTGTATAGGAGGGATTGTTTGCATTTCCGCCGGTCACAATCACCCTAAGATCAAACAGAAGCTTCTCAGCATGATCGAAAATGATGAGATTCAACATACAACTCTTCTCTTTTTAAATGAGCATGTGACCAATCTCGCAGAGGATCTTCTCAAAGAAGCTCCCAACGGTATTGATAGAGCCTTTTTCACGAATTCCGGTAGCGAAGCCAACGAACTTGCTTTTATGGCATCGAGAAATGCGACTGGAGAAACGGTCGTCGTTAATTTAAGACACAGTTACCATGGAGGAACTGCAGCGACTCTCTCAAGTTGTGGTCATCACACGTGGAGATTTAAAGGGCAACCTATGGCCTCCGTGACTTCAGCTATGGAGCCCTACTGCTACCGTTGTCCCTTTGGAAAAAAGCCGGACAGTTGCTCTTTAGAATGCGCTAAAAACATTGAAACAACGATTCAAACATCAACCCATGGCAAAATTGCAGCTTTTATTGCAGAGCCGGTAATGGGTGTTGGGGGTTTTATTACCCCTCCAAAAGAGTACTTCCACGAAGCAGCTAAAATTGTGCACAACTACGGCGGAAAATATATCAGTGATGAAGTTCAAACGGGTGTTGGGCGTTGTGGTGGGGAATATTTTCTCACCAAAGAATTAGGTATCGATGCTGATATAATCACGATGGCTAAAGGACTCGGAAATGGCGCTGCGATTGGTGCGACTCTAATGAAAACCGAATTATCAACGCCTCTCGCAGGGAAACTTTTCTTAAATACTTTTGGTAGCGATCCCTTCCAAACGGCTCAGGCCAAAGTCACTTTAGAGATTATTAAAGAGGAAAAGCTGATCCAAAATGCCAAAACGATGGGGAACTACCTCATGGAGGGTTTAAAAACCCTGCAGAAAAAACACCCATGGATCGGGGATGTTCGAGGCCGAGGTCTCATGATGGGAATCGAACTCGTCAAAAACAGAGACACCAAAGAGTACGCCACCCAAGAAACTGTAGAGGTCATGGAAATTGCAAAAGATAAAGGAGTTCTTTTTGGAAAAGGTGGGCTCTTTGGCAACGTTCTTCGAATCGCACCACCTCTTTCAATTACGAAAGAGAACTGCGATGAAATATTAAAAGTTTTAGATGAAAGTTTCTTCGAAGCTAAGTCGAGATTGAAGGCTTAATAGCCAAAGTTTTGGGGTGAGCTCTATGGGTAAATTAAGTCTACCGTTTTTAGGTTTTGAAATGGAAAATCCATGGTGTCTGGCCTCAGCTCCGCCAACGGCCACTGGAGAGCTCATGGCCTCAGCTTTTGATAAAGGCTGGGCTGCAGCCATCATGAAAACGGTCGGTCCCGTCGAGGAACCTATCATCAATGTGGCTCCGCGAATTCAGACCATGAAAAAGTGGAATCGCGAGATTGCGATGCAAAACATCGAGCTTATTACTGATAGACGACTTTCGGTGTGGCTAGATGAATTAAAAATCTTAAGAAAACGATATCCTAAAAAGATGATCATTGGCTCGATCATGGCTCCTGGTCATGACATGGATGCTTGGGCAAAACTCGTGGAAGATATGAATAAAGTGGGGGTCAATGCGATTGAATTAAACTTAGGTTGCCCCCACGGTATGCCCGAACGGGACATGGGAGCAGTCTGCTCTCAAGACCCCAACATTATCACTAACATCGTGAAAACTGCGAAGTCAGTAAGCAAAGTTCCGATCATGACCAAGCTTACTCCGAATGTTACCAATATTAAGTTGATGGCAACCGCGGCAAAAAATGCGGGAACAGATGCGATCACAGTGATCAATACAGTTAATGGAATTATCGGAATTGATATCTACAAGAGGGAGCCTCACCTGTCTGTCCACGGTTACACCGCAATCGGCGGAGTTTCTGGAAACGGAATGAAACCTATTGGGCTTAAGTGTGTGGCCGAATGTAAACAGGCGACAGGTCTTCCGATCTCAGGCTGTGGTGGAATCTCCTCTTGGACTGAAGGGGTTGAATATCTTCTTATGGGTGCCGGACAACTCCAAGTTTGTACTGAGGCCATGATCCGAGGCTTTAAAATCATCGAGGGAATGAACAAAGGCTTAGAGAAATACATGGACGAGATGGGAATTAGTAAAGCCTCCGACCTTGTCGGTGATCTCTATCAAAGAGTCACAAGCTTCGAGACTCTTCTTAAAAAATCAGGGTCAGAAAAAGTAGCGGTCAACGAAGATACGTGCACAGGCTGTAATATTTGTGTCGTGGCATGTGATGATGCGGGTTATGATGCTCTTAAATTAAAATCTGTTGCTGACGCCAACCGAACAGGCGGACACAGAAAAGTGGCCGAAGTTATCTATGATAATTGCACGGGATGTAATCTTTGTGTAGCTGTTTGCCCAGTGCCAAATTGCATGAATCTCTATGACTCTAAAGAGCCCTTCCCTTACGAACTTCATGAAAGTTACGCCGGCAACACTTTGATGCCTTAACAACCAAGGGGACAGTTTGAAATTCTCAAATGAAGATCTAGATGTAGTACCAGTCCACAAAAGAGTCTGGAACACCTGGAATTATGCTGCTCTCTGGATCAGTATGAGTCTATGTATTCCCACCTACATGATCGCCAGTTCTCTGATTCAAGGGGGAATGAACTGGTGGCAGGCTATCATTACCGTGTTTTTAGGTAATGCTATCGTCGTCATTCCAATGGTTCTCAATGGGGATGCAGGCGCTCGCTACGGGATCAATTTTCCAGTGTTTGCGAGAGCTAGTTTCGGAGTTCTCGGGGCCAATATACCCGCTCTCCTGAGAGCTATAGTCGCTTGTGGTTGGTTTGGCATTCAGACCTGGATTGGCGGTTATGCTATTTATCAAGCCATCAAACTTTGGATTCCTAGTATATCCACTCTGCCTTTGATATTTCCGATTTCATGGGGTCTTGAGACAGGACCCGCAATTACTTTTTTATTTTTCTGGGCTATCAATATGGTCGTTGTCTACTTTGGCATCGATAGCATCAGAAAACTGCTCCTATTTAAAGCAGTGTTTCTTCCAGTGGCCGCGGCTTCATTACTCGTTTGGGCTTTGATGGCGGCCCATGGGTTAGGGCCCATACTTTCCCAGCCATCAAAATTTGCAACTTCAAGAGAGTTTTTTCATTTCTTTTTTCCAGCCCTAACTGGGATGGTGGGTTTCTGGGCCACTCTTTCTCTAAACATTCCGGACTTCACTCGCTACGCAAAATCACAACGAGATCAAGTCATGGGCCAGGTGATTGGACTGCCCCCTTCCATGACTGCATTTGCTTTTATCGGAGTCGTTGTCACAAGTGCCACAACTCTAGTTTACGGGAAAACGATTTGGGATCCGGTTGACCTTGCGGGGAAATTTGATTCTCCCATTCTTATTTCATTTGCCATGCTGGCAGTTGCCATTTCAACTCTAGCAACAAACATCGCAGCCAACATAGTGAGTCCTGCCAACGATTTTGCAAATCTTGCCCCTTCTAAAATTGACTTCAAAAAAGGGGGTTATATTACAGGAGTTCTGGGTGCTATTATTTTCCCCTGGAAACTCATAGCCGATCCTAATGGTTATATTTTTACTTGGCTGATTGCGTACTCAAGCCTTCTGGGACCCATAGGTGGGATTTTAATCGTTGATTATTTCTTAATTCGTAAAAAAGTTCTAGTGGTCGAAGATTTATACTCGGATACAGGAAGATACTGGTACAGGAACGGCTTCAATCCCAACGCTCTCATAGCTTTAATCTCTGGAGTATTACCTAATGTTCCTGGGTTTTTAACAACCATAAAAGCTATCCCAAATGATTCTGTTCCTGAATTAATATCAGGACTTTATCACTATGCATGGTTTGTCGGATTTATCATCTCAGCAGCTGTTTATTACTTGTTACAAAAAAAACATAAGTCGCTAAGCTAAAAACTTTTTAAACCGATCTCTATTTCGGACGGTGCCTTTAAAGTGGAACTTAAATCGAATAATTTTACGGCCATTTTGAGAATTGAAAAAGCAGGCCGCTCGGGTAAAACCGTTACGGTTATCGATGGCTTACCTAAAATTAATGTGTTTATCAAAGATCTAACCAAAGAGCTTAAAAATCGATGCGGATCTGGAGGAACTTATTCCCTGGATGGCAAAGAGGGAAAGATAGAGATTCAAGGAGACAAACGAGAACTCATCCGAACCCTCCTGACCCAAAGTGGAATCAAAACGAAGGGATAATATTTCAATATTAAAATCTGCTCAAACCCCAATGTCCTCATTCCACAACTCGGGTCGAGCCTTAATGAAATGTTCCATTAGCTCGATACATCTTTTATCCTGCAGAACTTCAAGTTTGACACCGCGAGATTGTGTGTAGGATTCGGGCCCCTGGAAAGTTTTGTTTTCACCGATAATAATTCTGGGAATCTTGTAAAGAAGAGCGGTTCCACTGCACATGTCACAAGGAGAGAGAGTCGAGTACAAAATGGCTCTTTGATAATCTCTGGCTTTCAAACGTCCTGCATTCTCAAGGCAATCCATTTCAGCATGAAGAATTGCGCTGCCTTGTTGAACCCTGCGATTGTGTCCGCGCCCCACAATCTTATTATCAATAACAAGAACCGAACCGATCGGAATGCCTCCCTCTTTTAGTCCTAATTCAGCTTCTTCAATGGCTGCTTTTAAAAAAAGATCCATAACTTTCTCCATTTCACCAATTTCTAAAATTGTATCATTTTAACTTACAATGCCAAACTATTGACCTTCTCTCAAATCACGAGGAAACTGCTTCTTTCGGAGGATACCCCATGCCACAGCTTTTTGATCCCTACACGATAAAATCGGTCACAATGAGAAACCGAATAGGAGTTTCTCCCATGTGCCAATATTCTTCCGAGGATGGTCACGCTAGCGATTGGCACTTGGTTCACTTAGGAACTAGAGCCTCAGGCGGAGCTGGCATGGTCATGATGGAAGCGACTGCTGTAAACGCCGAAGGAAGGATTTCCCCCGGGGACAATGGAATCTATTTAGATTCCCACATTCCGAAGTTAAAACAGATTACCGATTTCATCAAAAGCCAGGGCGCAGCACCGGCTCTGCAAATTGCTCATGCCGGACGAAAAGCAAGCAGAGGGGTTCCATGGATCTCTGAAAAACACGTGCTTATTTCTGAGGGTGGATGGCAAATTGTAGGCCCATCAGCTTTGCCTTTTGGTGATGGGTATGAAGTTCCTCATGAACTCAGTGCCAATGAAATATCAAAGATCATTTCCGATTTTAAAATGGCCGCTAAACGTAGTCATCAAGCTGGTTTTCAGATCTTAGAAATTCATGCGGCCCATGGGTACCTTTTACATAGTTTTCTCTCTCCGATTTCAAACCACCGCACCGATTCCTACGGCGGATCCTTTGAAAACCGAATTCGGTTCCTTCTCGAAACGGTAGAAGCGGTCAAAACGGAATGGCCCTCTAATCTCCCTCTTTTTGTCAGGTTATCGTGTACTGATTGGGATGATAGAGGATGGACAATCACAGACTCCGTTTTCTTATCTATGGAACTTAAGAAGCTGGGTGTCGATCTTATCGACTGTAGCTCAGGAGCTATCGCTCCAAATATTAAAATTCCTGTCAAAAAACACTTCCAGGTACCGCTCGCAGAAGAGATCAAAAAGAAAGCTAATATCGAAACTGCGGCGGTCGGACTCATTACGGAGCCCAAAGCCGCCAATAATATTATTTATAAAGAACAGGCCGATATGGTTCTTTTAGCGAGAGAACTTTTAAGAAATCCCTATTGGCCCATCCAAGCTGGTCAATATTTAAATCGAGTAACGCCGGGACTCATTCCCAATCAATATTTAAGAGGTTTCTAAAAAAACTAACGCGGGCACCGATACCGAGGTCCCTCGCTCGAGGCATTTACCAAAGCTTCTATGACAGAACACAAGGGATAACCCTCTTTCGACGCCTTAGAAGCTGATTTAGTCAGAGGTTCATTAGGAAACGCAGAGAGCTCCAATCCTGGTGTTTGTTCATCCCACTTTTCGTGCGCGACGGCACCTTTTTGAGGTATCCAGAGAAAATCGGGGTGAGTATTGTTATGCCACTCTCCCCCCATAGGAACTAACTCTCCGTTTTTTTGGTGAAGTTCTAAGTCGTAGGTATAAACCACCCGCTCAATAATATTTTCCTGAGGTTCTGAGTCGTGGACAGCTTGATATTCTGCTAGGTAAACAATTGCAGTCTGCACTCCCACAATCGCCTTAACTCCTCCATCAAAATACTTGTTTTGCTTCCGATAACCTCGGGTCAAAGGGGTTTGAAATCTGTCAGCACTTTTAAAATCATCATCATAGGGGACAACGACATCTCTCCAATTAAGACTCTTCTTTCGTGGATTCAGTGGGTTAAAATATTTTATCTCATAGGACAAAACGGGCTGATTCCAGACCTGCGCATCGAAACTTGCGTCTATAATAAAAGGAATACCTTTTTTACCTATAAGATTTCCTAGGGCTAGATGAAGTGTTGCGGGATTTGTGTCGGCACACTCTACCTCGGAGATTCTCCCATTCTTGTAGGTTTTCGGATTTGATATATTACAGCGTCGGCCCACTAAATTGTGCCTATAATCACCGTTCGTCCAGGCTAAACTAGCCAAAGCTCGAATATCATCGGGATACCATTTAATTTTAACCCCTCCCAAACCTATCGACTCTACCGATTTCTGAGGAGTAGGAACAAACACCGCGGCGGGTGACCAACCATCGCATATTCCAAACCAATTCTCTACTTTACCATCTGAATTAACTAAACCAGCTCCTTCACTTTTCTGCTCTTTAGTTAAATTAAATTTTTCATCACCGACAAGAAGATCATATTTTTCTGATGGGGACCATAGCTCCACTTTTCTTTCGAGGCTTTTAAGAGAAGAATATTCTAAAAGCCCAAACCATTCATCGGGTTGAGAATAGGATTCAACTGCATTTTTGTACAACCTAAATCTCTTTCCAGTGCTATATCGATACGAGGTGAGCCCCCAATTCATGTTCCAAAAATCACCAGACCAGTACTCTCCTGAAATTTCACCTTTCGTAGGAAAATGATCTAAATCCACAATTAATTCTTTTTCGCTCAGGTAAGTTTCGACCAAGTCTCTAACTCTGTCGGCAGATTCCACATTGGACCATGTTGAATCTGAGGCTGTGGTTTGAAATCTTTTTTTAAGCCATGCTTGTTTGCTCTTAAGGTACGAAGGATCTATTTTCTTGCCCGCACTGAACAACAAGTTGGCAGCGAATGAATCCTGACTTTCCAAGAGGCTTTTGGTTTGTTTTATCTGTCCAGTCATGACGTTAAACTTCGGAATTCTTGTGCTCATTATTTCAGGGGCAGAATTGCGATAGAAGGCTTCCAATCTTTGATTAACGATTTGTTCCTCGGAGGGGGTTAAGGATGTGTCTAATGCTTTAGGGGATTGGGCCATCAAAGAAAAGGCCCCTCCCAGGAGAACAGCTCCTAAAACTATTTTTTTTAAAGAATGCCCCATAACCGCCCCCAATCTAGCACCGTGGGTTTGGAGGTGCAATCATCGGACCTTTAAAAACGGTCAAAAGCTTGATATCAAGAAGTGATGATAAATCACACACACGATGAAAAACACTTTAACGCCTCGGATACCTTGAGAGATATGGTGATCGGGATGTCTGATGGGCTTACGGTTCCATTTGCCTTGGCGGCCGGGCTATCTCGGGCCGTAGCCAATAATCAACTCATCGTCACGGCCGGACTCGCTGAAATAGCTGCTGGAGCTATCGCCATGGGGCTTGGAGGATATCTGGCCGCTCGTACTGAAGTTCATCATTTTGACTCTGAGAGGCGTCGTGAAGAAAAGGAAACGGAGGATATTCCCGAAGTAGAGGCTGAGGAAGTTGCAAGCTTGTTTCGAAGCTACGACCTCGATGACAAAACTGTGGCAACCCTAGTAAATGCAATTCGCTCAGACAAACAGCGTTGGGTTGATTTCATGATGAGATTTGAATTGGGCCTGGAAAGACCCGACTCAGGCCGAGCTCTCAAAAGCGCTCTTACTATCGGAATTGCCTACATCGTTGGCGGACTCATACCGTTATCGCCCTATTTTTTTTCTACTATTCCAACGATTGGTCTACAAATGTCGATTTTAGTGACCCTGATTTCGCTATTTATATTTGGTTACGTTAAGGGAAAATTCACCGTGGCGACCCCTTGGAGAAGTGCCTTCCAAACTTTGGCGATTGGAGCTGTGGCGGCGAGCGCTGCTTATGGCATCGCTCGCCTTTTTGGCTAACTCAAAGTTCTTATTGAATAACTTTAATATTTTCAATCACTGGACCCGTCATATTCCAGTTTTCATCACTCTCAAACTCGAACACAAAGTCAGCTCTATCCCAATCTTCTCGAAGATAAATCGTGACCGCTTTTTGCTCAGCCAACGAAGATCCAGCAAAAACATGAACTCTTTCCGATGTATCAGGATTAATCATATAAATCCTTAGAGTATCATTTTCGTACTCGGCTTTTACACTGATATCCATCACCAATCGTGTGGTTTGCTTTTTCACCTGAACTGGCAAAAAAGCTCGAGTCAGAATATTGTTTTCGTAGTTTTTGTCAGACCCCACTCGAAGTTTATTGCCAACGAACTGCCAACCATCTTGGCTTTTCCCTTTTAGAGTTACTGTGTGGAGACCACCGGCTTTACTGTTCTCTGGGTTAACCACAAGCCCATCGGCTGGAACTTCATTGTAGTCTCCCCGCCACATTAAATCCCTAACGACTCTAAAAACCTGTTTACCCTCTTTTTTACCAACTAGGGTTACAGACTGGTCGCTCCACTCTTTTTTCAAATCAGGGACGGAAAGGGTTGTCTCTTTGTCCCCCCGACTTGCGTCCACCGAAATCTTTGAGATGGCTTTACCCTCAACTAAAATCTCGACGGAGTCGACACCATAGACAACTTCATTCCATTTAGCCTCTTCCCCGTTGGACAAAAGTACCGAACTTCCTCTTCGGACTTCCATACCGCTAGTGTATTTAGGCTGCATTCCATCGATGATTTTATGGATAGCCTTCATTAATTCTTTCGATTCGGTACCCACATCTTCTCGTTTCATGGGAACGATGAGGTCAGATTTAACACCGGCATCTTCTATGAGCTGTCCTGCGTACTTTCCTGATCGGACAGATTGTCTCCATGATACACGCATGTTTTGTGCATAAGGTAACGCTTGAAAGGGATTATCATCACCTTCCATTATTTGACGGAACACCGCGTGTTCCATCACATTTGCTCCACCAGCTCCGGTAGTCTTATGAATACCGATAACTACTCCAGCACCATTATCCTGCATTCCTGCTGAGAAAAGGTCACAAGCTGAAAAACAAGCAGCATCGGTCAACACGACAACAGGACGAAACCAAATTTGTCCCAAGCTGTTAGCTTCAGTTTTAGGCGTAATGGGCATTGGACTAATCATCTCGTGTCCAGCTTTTAGAGCGCCCCTAACCGCACTGGACCATCGATTATCTTCCTGACCATTCGCTTTTAAAAATATGTCCTCGTTAAGCTGATTGGCTAGCATTTGAACTTTGGTTGGCTCTACTTCTTTAGTGGAAAAGAGTTGAACTAACTTTTCCGCAAACACGATGTAGCCTCCGGGATTTCCGCGAACATCGATCACTAACCCTATCGCCTTGGATAGCCGTCCTTCGATCTCTCGACGAAAACCCTCCACTACAGTGGCGACATCTAGATTAGAATTATCCCAAGAAAAGCCTTTTAGCTTAACGTACCCTACCAATCCCGCTGGGGTCGACAAAGTATCAACTTCAAAAACTTCATCTAAAGGACTTGGAGCTGCCCATCTTTTGCTTTTACTAACAAGGGTAGGAGTCCCGAAGATTCGGTTGTATTTTTTCTGAAAGTCATCTTGAGCAAGATCAAATTTGTGTCTAAATCCCTTAAGCTCTTTCCCGTCTTCCTCGGCACCTTCGGAAGCTATGCAATCCAAATCTCGATAAGCAAACCATGGAATAGTTTTGGTGAACTCTTTTCCATCTCTTTTAAAAACCAACTCGAGTTCGTCTTCTTCAGGTAGAAGTTGAGTGGCTAAACTGCGTAAGCTGAGCATCTCAACGGCACGAACCTTCATTGCGTCTTCGTTGGCTCCACCCGAGATAATTCCCAACTCAGCAATCCATTTGTCAGTTGTAATTCCATTGATGGAGACAAGCTCATCCCCAACTTCAACCCCTTCACTTGCTTTGGGTTCTAATTTTAATTTCCCAGACACCAACACGACTACGCGGTTCTCATCAATTACGGATTCGAATTTAACAGGGATGAAAGTCGCTGCACATGAAAGTGGTTTAGGAGCAATGTAATTGGTGTGTAGGTCGTGCAGATCAACGAAAATACGATTCAATCTTTGATGAAGCTCTTCATTTGATAATTGAGCGGCTTCTTTTTTCAAAGCTTCTAATTTGGGAATGGGGTCAACTGCGTTACCAAAGTCTTTAACTTTAACTTGTCTATGAACAAACAATTTACTCATAAACAGGTGAGCCTGATCTACTAAAGTTTGTCTTTCTTCGGATGTATAATTGGGAACGACCAGTTTCGTTCTAGCTTCGGCTAGTGGAGTAATGCTCTTTTTGGCAAACGCATTTACAGAAAAAACTAAAGAAATTCCAAGAAGAAAATAAGTGGACCTCATCGTACCCCCAACTCGTGATATCTATGTAGTTAAAACCTAGCCATAAGAAGTACTACTTTAGAAAGACAAAATCCAGCTTCAAATCGGGGATCTTTAATTTTTTGTAGGTTAAGGAAACCTGGAAACCCTTATGGTTAAAGCGATTCAAGGTATTGAATTTATTAATATGTTAATAAGAAGTGCCATTTATCGGCATCGTGAAGGGGTTAAATTGTCCCAAGGTGAGATAGTGGGGGGTCAGAAAATATCGGATTTTAGCCCGATAGTTTCCGGCCCTCCCACCAACTTACCAACTCATTCCGTACGTTGGGTTTTCCCCAATACGGCTAGAAAGGCTGGCCTTTCAACGGATTCCTTCCTAACTTTAACACCACTTAAGTTCACTCAAACATACATGGCCCCAAAGCTAGTTCGACTTCCGATTTCGTGTCTCCAAGCTACTAAGACACCGCCACACGAACAGTTCAACCTGCTCTACCTCAGAGATCCTCGCACTGATTTGGCATTAACTACTCCAAACCATTGTCGCTTATCGATCTCATCCGCCCCTCTTCTAAGCACATCTTTTTTTCACAGAGTTTTAAATCCGCTTATTAAAAATGCTTCACCCCTACCTGAGTTTCGGGGCAACTATGAAGAGGTTCCGTGCTTTCATCAACATTCCTTGTCGACATGTCATCCTCTCAGCTCATCAGAAACTTGCTGGCTGCTAACTTCCAGTTCCTTCGCCAACAATACAAGCCTTCAGCTATCTTTGAACTAGCTTCGGCATTTCCCCTCGACCCAAACGACCCGCGTCGTTAGGGTTGAAGTAGATGAACCTCTTGGAGGTTCGCTCGGCTACAACCTGTCGACTAGCCCATTCCTCTTTTCGGATTCCGTCTTAAGTAGTTGAACACGAAAAACGGCTGGAATTTTACGATCAGCCTCTTCTCACTTTGTCACCAAAGTTAGAAGTGATCATCGCTACCGTACCAACTGGAAAATTTGTACGGGTGAAACTTTCATTCACTAGAACGCTGACTAGCGTCGCTGCTTTCAAAGAACAAGACTGTTGCAATGCAGCTCGTGTGCCAAACTTTTTACGCTATTTTGAGATTCAGACAGGGCGATTTTGTTGCATTTTGAAATATAGTTCTCATTTGAATGATGCAATTTATTCAAACAAGACTATTTATTTGGTTTGAAAGCGTAGGATCGTTTGTTGAGCTCGCTGTTTGTGATTCAATTCAGAAGGACATAGAAAAACAGTCCTTGTGAAACTCTGTCCGGACTTATCAGTTCCAGCCATAATCACTTTGCGATCTTTAGAAAATTTATTAGCAGCTTTTTCTTTAATAAAGGAAACAAAAGCATCGGCCCCACCTGTAAAGGCATTAGATCGTCCTTCCGGTTCACTGAAAGTTTTTATCGTATCTCCCGGCTCAAAACCTGTAAGTTCGGCTGGACTTCCCGACTCCACATTTTTAATTTTTCCATCTTGAGAGAAAACAGCTCCAAAGGGTTTATTAGAATCGTTACAAAAAGTATTTCCGATAGCGAGCCATCCACTTTCAGATTTCACTTCTACTGGCAAAAGACTCCCAGCTTCGAGAATTTGGATCTCTTTTCCCTTGGGCCCAATCGTAGTCTTTACTTTTGTTGGAATAGTAGCTGAGTGAAAATCGACATTCTCCGATAATATTTTTTTGAACTCGTTTTGAATCTTAAATTTAATCACGGGACTTAATAAGTTTTCTGCAGTGGGCCTTTCGGGTTTCGAGCCGCCGTCAGCATGAGTGCCCCGTCCGAGCAGATGAGAAAGAAACCCTCCCGGGGTCATTTGGACAGGGTCTTTTTCAGTCACAGTTAATTTTTCAAGTTTTGCAGTCCCGCCTTGGACCTTGTAGCTAACCTCTAATTGGTAAGGGACCGTTTCAAATTGAGGTTTTGTTGCGCCTGGATTACTCAACAAGGCACGATCCTCAGAATCTGTTTTAGCTATTCCAGTCCGATAAGAAGCGTTTAATCGCATAGTGACGTGCCCTTGGTCAAAAATAAACTCAATGGGTTTTTCTGAATCAAAAACTAAAGACATCTGTTCAGCCTCTTCATCGATCTCAAGCTTACAGAAGTCGATTAGCTTTTGAATTCTGGGACTACAAAGCACTTTTCTGAGCTGGGACATCTTCAACTCTTTTCCAGCAATCTCGGAAGCAACACTTTTGGTTAAAAGATCTTGATGGACCACGCCAGTCGTCATCAACTGCGCTTTGTTCTCAAATTGAGGCTTCGGACTTCTTTCAATAGGTTTACCAAAATCTGAAATTTCAAATTTTATCTGCCCGTCTTTTCCTGCTTTGGTGGTCAACTTAGTATCAAATGGAAATTTCTCTTTATCGGAAACGGCAGGAGCCAATACCTGCAAAGTGGAGTCGACCAACTTCCTAGCCTCTCCGATACCCTTGTCGACTTCGGAACCTATTCTCTCTTCAAGTTCGGCTTTTTCCCTTGGCAGTTCCGATGCGATTTGAGCAGGTGCTTTTTGTTGGGCTTTTTTATTCACAATGCCATTGAGCAATTTGAAATCGTTAGAAAAAGATGTTTTTTGAGGAGTAATATCAACTTTTCCAGTAAATTTTCCAGATTCAAGTCCGTCTTTACCTAAAATAATTTCTTGCTCAAAATCGGCTTTGACTCGACTATCCACGGTGGCTTTGACGGAGTGATTACGCCCAACCGGAGTAGTGCTGTAACTTCGAGAAGTCCCATCCAAATCTATATCTAAAAAAAATTTTCCGCTGGGATTCGAATCTCCAAGCTTTGGGCTAACTTTAATCGTGATGTTGGGCTCGATGTACCGCCCCCGTTTCGTGAACGGCTCAGTTTGAGTTCCTGAAAACTCAATCTGATTTAAAAGCTTTTCACTAAGAGTGAACTCTCCCACTTCAGCACGCCCTAAAGCCCCGCTGAATAGAGCTAAACCTAAAGTTACCCACTGAATACGTTTAGAATTCATAATTCACCAGTTTCCGTTACCTAACTCGGCTGCAAGGACCATTCCTTGGAGTCGCAAGGCTAGCCGATCCGTTTCGAAAGAGTATTCCTCGAGTGCCGATGTAAAGGGTTCGTTCAGTTCCTCTTACTTTGACTAAAAAGAGACTCCTAAAAAAACGACTAGCGCCCCAGTTCACTTTGGGCTAGAAGTAGACCATCTTTCAAAAGGACACCATGAGACTGCAAATACTTGGATTTTTTGTCGTTTTAGGTTTGAACACTTTCGCATGCGGACCCAAACCCATCGCGGGCAAAGACTTAAGAACGGGAAAATACTTTTCTACAGAAACTGCTTCACCCTCCAAAGGGCTGGTAGTGGTTTTTTTATCTGCTCAATGTCCCTGCTCAAGAAGTCACGAAGGATCACTAAAAACTTTAGCTAAGGATTTTTCCGACTTTTCGTTTGTCGGAGTTCATTCCAATCAAGACGAAGAAGAAGGAATGGCTCAAACCCATTTCAAAGAAGCCGGATTTTCATTTCCCGTCATTCAGGATCGACAGGCCAAATTTGCAAATGAATTCGGCGCGCTAAAAACTCCACACGCATTTATTATCGGCCCAAAAGGGGAGTGCTGGTTCAATGGAGGGATTGACGACAGAAAAGATGCTAGCAAAGCCAAACAATTTTATTTAAAACAGGCTCTAATTGACCTCAAAGCGGGTCGGGAGCCAAAAGAAAAAATTGTGAGAACCCTAGGCTGCACGATAAAAAGAGGATAAAAGATGAAATCTCAAATTACTTTCATTGCCGTAATCTTAATAACTACTCTAATTGCCAGTTGCGGACATCAATCCAAGAAAACAACACTCAAAGTACGTAATGCTAATGCCGTCTCAGAGCGTGCCACCTGTCCCCTCAAATTCTCCCAAGCTGGGCTTTGCGCAAATATTCAGTGGGTCAATGGACCCACAGTGGATCAAAACTCTTCTTTTGAAGTAACTTTTTGGAATCAAAACTCGGGCTCGGAAAAAGGACCCTGGGTTGAGCCCTCGGCACAAGTTGGCGCGTTTATTAGAATGACCTGTTGTGGAAGCGTTTTTTTTCCTAAGGTCAGTAAGATTGAAGACGGAAGATATTTGGTTTCTGATGTGAAGTTCACACCCGGAAAATGGGAAGTGTATGTACAACTCAAAAATGGGAACTCCGTAGAAAAGCAATTCATCACGGTTAAGCTAGATGACTAAATCTCTAGCCAGTTTCCTTTTTCTTTTATCCTTCGGAAAGTTTGGCTTTGGAGCCGCATGCTGCGGAGGAACAGCAAACATTCCTTCTCTGATCTCAGGAGATGATAGTTCACAAATTTCTACTACTCTCATCTCATCTCAAATTGTAGCTGAAGCCCCCGTAGGTGGAGGTATTAAGTACAGAAAAAGTAACGATCAGGAAACAGCGCAAACCTTAAAAATCGATGGAGCTACATTACTCTCCGACCGCTGGCAAACTGGATTTACAGTTCCGATTACTCGACGAGCAAGAACTCGTGGACAGAACGAAGCCTCTGCTTCTGGGCTTGGGGATATCTCCTTAAATGTTGGGTACGAGGCCTTGCCCGAGTGGACCTACAGTGCTTGGCGCCCTAAGGGTGTTGTATTTTTAACTGCTACTTTACCGACGGGAAGTTCAATTTACGACGCTAAGGAGCTTTATAGAATTGATTCGAGAGGTAGAGGTTTTTACAGCTTCTCGGCTGGTGCCCTAATGTTAAAAAACTGGGGGATGTGGGACGCTTCTTTAGTAGCGGAGGCTCATCGTCCTTTTTCGAGAACGATTACAAACGAAGCCGGGGAACTCAATTTGAAACCCGGATGGGGAACGAGTGGAAGTTTGAGTGTTGGAGTAAGCCCTCTCAATGGAGATTTTCGAATTGGAATCTCAGTATCACCTAGTTATGACTCTCCAATTGCGACTGAGGGAATTGTCTCGGGGCGGGGAGAAAAAGTAGCTCTTTGGACCTCAACGGCACAAGTGAGCTACATGGTGAACGATCTTCTCTCAATGAGTCTAACCTACTCGGACCAAACTCTTGTCAAAGTCTCAGATAACTCAGCTTTAAATAGATCCTTCGCTTTTCTTATGCAAAAAAGATGGGAAAGGTAAATTACTTTCCTACGGACACTCCATCATGAATGATCCAGTTATTCGGTGCCTCAGTAAGTATATTTCTCGCTAAAGTTGCAGCTTCCGAATTGTAGATGGCATTACCGGCATCAAAAACAATGTTGGGTTGGACGGATAGAGCACTCCAGCTTACCAAGAGAGCTTCATAGTTTTCATTCGATAGCGTCACACTGCTTAACATATCCGTCATATTGGTCACATTGGAAATGTTCCAAGCACTCAAATCTTGATTAAAACTCACCGCATTCTGGAACAGACTCTGCATGTTAGTAACATTTGAAAGATCCCAATTTTCTAAATTGGGAATCGTTGTCAAAGTAGAGCAATTCGCAAAAGCAAAGCTTAAGTCGGTCGTTCCTGTAAAATCCAAGTTGTCAGTTGCCGTAATCTGCAGAAGAACTGCACCGTAGAAATAGCCGCCTGAATTTCCTAGGCGCAACGGGCCCCATTGTTGGACCTCAAGAAGCTTCACCCGGTCACCCTCGTTGTTAAATCTAAAGCCCTCTATCGTTCCGGAGATCCCAATG
>Ga0136644_10000738_pt1 | contig 26215 bp, 26 predicted proteins | sample C_130820_EF_Meta_FD_94780 | JGI IMG/M metagenome (GOLD analysis project Ga0136644, IMG submission 94780) | Freshwater microbial communities from Lake Croche, Canada to study carbon cycling - C_130820_EF_MetaG (v2) (version 2) | ecosystem: Environmental > Aquatic > Freshwater > Lake | place...
AGCTGGTTGTTGATCACCTTCAGCTGGTTGTTGATCACCTTCAGCTGGTTGTTGATCACCTTCTTCATTTTGGTGTTCTCCTTCAGATGGTTGTTGATCACCTTCAGCTGGTTGTTGATCACCTTCAGCTGGTTGTTGATCACCTTCAGCTGGTTGTTGATCACCTTCAGCTGGTTGTTGATCACCTTCTTCATTTTGGTGTTCTCCTTCAGATGGTTGTTGTTCACCTTCAGCTGGTTGTTGTTCTCCTTCTTTTGTTTGTCCTCTTCCTTCAGTTGGTTGTTGTTCTCCTTCAGATGCAGTGCTAATAAAATTTTTTTTATTATCAGTAAAAGTTGGTGTGTTATTTATTGGAACTTGGAAAAATGAAGGTTCTTCTACTGATCTACTCGGAATGTATCCTAATAGTCTTAAATCATCAGGTTCAATCTCATCAAATCTATATGATGGTGCTTGAGAAGATGACATAGCAGCGACTAATGTTTTTTTATAATTAACACCTTGGTAATAAACATTTTCTTTTAATTTTTTTATTTTACTCATATAATTAATTTGTTGTTCTTTTTCTAATATATTATGTTTATTTACATCATCAATGAGAGTAGCATTAGGCATTTCTTGTGAACCTGGTAAAAATCCAAAAGCGGTATCAAAATCAGTATATACATCTGGATTAGTATTAAAATTAGTAACTTTTCTAGTAGGATTACCTAATCTTGGAAAAGGTAAAACCAAATTTCTTGGATTATTAAACCGATCATCAACAAATTGAAATCTATTATTCACTTCTGATTCTCTATAAACTTTAAAATCATCATTATCAATACGACCTGAATCACCTTTTCTCATTTCATTATTAATATTTAAATTACCAAATCCCCTACCTGCTTCTTGATTAAATAAAGGAGTATAATTATTTTCTGTAGTATATGTTCTTTTAATAGAATCAAAATAATTTAAATTATAATTATATGGATCAAAATTATTTGTTAATGTAACTTGTAATTTTTCTTTGTTATTATAATTATTTTTAATTAAATTAATTTGTGAGTTTTCATTTCTATTAACTTCGTAAAAAGGTTGTTTGTTATAATCAACACAATTTGTATCTATAAATTTATTTTTTTTTACTCTTTTTTTCATATTAATATTTAATAAGAAAAAAATTCAGTATTGTAAATAATATCGTCCTTTGTGAAATCTGTTATCACGATGTTTTAGACAATCTATACCTTCACTTTTACACTTTCCAAAATCACCAAATAAAAATTTAGCAAATTTATCTTGATCATTAACAAGTGTAGTTGATGGCATGGTATAAAAATTTCTATCATTATTATTTTTGCTATACAAATCAAATTTGTTAAGAACGGAATCTCCATTAATATTTTTTCTATAATGTTTTAATTGTTCTTTTCTAATATCATTTGTTAAATTACATGCTTTAGGTTTATTTGGATTATTAATATGATCACCAAGAGTAAAATTCATATATGGATTATTTTGACTAGGTTTTGTACATTTTTTTTTTTCAGAAATAAAATTTTCAGTTGTACCTATAAATATTGATAAACAAAATAATAAAAATGATATGCTTAACCATGATGAATCTAAATTAAATATTCCTAGTAATATACTGTAATATAAAGAAAGTCTCATTAGTGAATTAGCTTTTTCTATTTGTGTCATATTTTTTTTTGGGTAAAATTCTGTATATTTATCAAACAAAACACTAATATTATTTAACCAAAAACTCATTATAATAAAATATAAATTATTTATTTTTATTTTAATTTTGTTAATAAAGATAAATAGAATTGGCAAATTTTTCTAACTTATTTATTTGTTTTGGATAAGTTTTATAATATATCATACTTGTTTCTTCATCAGAATCTTCTTTTTCTATACTAGGTTCCGGATCTATAAAATCAATATCATTAGAACTTATTGATTCAGTATCATTATTTTTTGTACTGTCATTTTCGCTATCCCTATTCATATCATTTTCGCTATCCCTATTCATATCATTTTCGTTTTCTTCTTCTTTATTATTATTTGAATATATTTTTTTTATATCTTCAATATTTTTATTCACTGATTTTATAACAATTTTTGTAATATTGTCTGTTTGATTATTTTTTATTTTATTTAATGTATATTTTATCAATTCAATATATGTATTAAGATTACTAATATCACTATCCATATGACTAAATTTAATAATAATAAAGTGTAATATTCAATTTTTTATATAAATTATGATTTTTTTTTATCTTTATTTTTTATTGTTGTATCTTTAATTTTCTTAATAACTTTTTTAAGTTCTTTATTTTCTTTCATTAAATATTCCATTTTTTTTTTTATATCATCTTCAATTTCAGTTACAACTTGTTCTTTAAATTCATCATCGGACATTTTTTTATAAAATATTGTGTTTGCAAATTGTACAGACCAACTAAAATTACCATTACTTAAAACTAAATATTCATTATTATCACCAATTTTAGTTAAATAACCTCCTAATCTAAAATTTTTTTCTCCTGTTTTAGGATTAATAACAAAATATCTAATATGTGTATTTAATTTTATATTATGTAATTTATTTGATTCAACACGCGTATATCCTTCTAATTTTTTAGCAATTTCTTCTTTACTTAATGTAGATTGATATGTAGTTTCAGGAGGTTTATAATTTTTATCATTTGTTAATCTTTTAGTAATAAATGGATAATTCATTATATTAAATAAGAAATTAATTTTTAATTATAATTTAAAAAAAATCTAATTTAAATTATATAAATGTCAAGTTTTGATCTTAATGATAAATTACAATATAAAGCAAAATATTTAAAATACAAAAATAAATATATAAATTTAAAAGAACAGTACGGTGGAGTAGCATATGATAATACAATGATTGTGCTTTTATATGAGGCATCTGCTGTTCCAGAATTAGTAGCTTTAAAAGACGAATACTTAAAAAATGTAACTACAAGAGATAAAGATGTAACAGTTGATGGGAAAAAAATGTCTATAAGTGCTTATCAAGAAAAAGATTTTACTTTACCATTAGAAGCAATTAATGGTTTACCTAATATTTATCAATATAAAACTGAAAAGGAAAAATTTAATGATTTTATAACTCCAATGATAACATATAATTTTGATTCTCAAAATAAATTATTAGATTGTACCAAAAATTCTGGTTATAATCTTGCTAATTTAGGATTTAAAAGTAAAGAAGGTTTAAATTTAAAAGAGTTAAGTAATTTAGTAACAAGATATAATACTGATAAACAACATATTGTTTCACTTAATGAAGAAAAAGACACAATTAATCCAATAAATGATTTTAATTTAACTGATAGAGGAAATTCTTTATTAAAAATTGTTAATAATCATGCATCATCTAAAAAAGAAAGAGAAAACACATACTCTACAATTGTAAGTGATTATTTAAAGAAATTTACAAATACATTTAATGAAAATTTACAATCAAAAAAAATGAACAAAGGATTTACAATAAATGATGAAGGAGGAAAATTATCTGTTAAAATAAATAATGTCGATTCATTAATTGTTGTTAAAAATTGGAAATACGATGCAAATAAAAAATTATTTACATTTAAAATTGTTAATCCTGGTTTTTCAGGTTCTTCTGAAAAAGTAGAAGAACAACCTGCAGAATAAACAATATCATCTTATAACTAAATAATATAAAGAGTATTTATTATTTAATTATAAATGTGTGAATGGTTTAATAATTATACATTACCTCTTAAAATTGAGGAAGATAAATTAAATGAATACGTTGATTTACTAAAAATTACAATTCAAACTAATGATGATGATATATTACAAAATAAAGTAGAACAAATTGAAAGTGATTATTTAGCAAAGTTAAAAATTTTAGAAGTTGAATGTAATAATAATAATAGTATTGAAATATATAAAAAAAAAAATAGTTTGGAAATTTTACAAAAAGAACTTGATGTTATAAAACTTTTAACCAAATATTCATTACAAAATAATACATTAGAATTTGATTTTTTTATTGCTTCATTACAATTTTTATATAGTTTAAGCGAAATTTTAAGAATTAGAATTGGTCAAAAAGAAATAATTCATGATACCAAGAATATAAATAATTCCATTTCAAGATGCTCATATAAATTTTGTAATTATAAAGATGCTTGTGTATATAATTATAATACTAAAAATAAAAGCCAATGTTATCAAGATCATTATGTACATCGTATGGTTTCAGCAGATTTATTAGTTTTAATTGATTATATATCATCAAAATTTGAAAATCAAAAACAAATTATACCTAACAAAGAAATTTTAAAGTCAATTAATACATTATCATTTGTTATAAATCATATGGAAAGTGAATTGAAGTCAAAGTGTATGTATACAGATGAAAGTGAATGGGAACAATTTCATTTTATTAAACTATAATTAAATCCAAAAAATTACATTTTTTAAATGAGAATATTTTTTAGAATACTCTTTAATTTCAGATTTATTATATCTGCAACTAAAATGTATAAAAATAAAATTAATGTTTATATATTTTTCAACTATTGGTAACAAATGTTTAATATGTAAATGTTGTTTTTCTTCAGCTTCTTTTATATGTTCATCATTTAAAAATGAACATTCAATAACAAACAAACTATATTTATTATAAGGTAAATCATTTAAACTTGTATATCCCATATCTCCACAAAAAAACAATATTGGATATAAATATTCATTAGATAATTCATTTGTTTTTGCTAAAATATTTAATTCTTCTTGTTTTTTACCAATATATTCTTCTTTTAATTTTGTTCTTATTTCTGATATTCCGTAACCATAACATTCTACTTCATGGTCTAAAGATATAGCTTCAATATTTATTTTTGTAGAATTTACAATAACTTTTAATTGTTTTATTATTGGTTTTGGATTCCAATTTGTAAATTTTTTTTTTTCCATACAATTTAATGATTTAGAAGCATCTAAATACATTTGTAAAAAAGGTATTAAGTTTATATTAGCAATAACATCAATTTTTTTATTATCAATTAAATGTGTGTATAAAGAATCAATATGATCTTGATGACTATGTGTTATTAAAATCATATTGGGTTTAATTTGTGATGGAACTCCTGCATCTAAAAATATTTTATGTGGATATAATATAAATCCAGTTCTTAATGACCCTCTACTAAATCCTCGTAGTTTATAGTTTCCATCAATATCGTGTTCTTTTTCCCAAAAATTATAATAGTCCATACTTAACATAATAATAATATAAAATGATATTAATTCATTTTTTTCAATAATGATTTACACAAATACTTTTTCCTATAGATTAAATACTAGTAAAAAAATTATCTCAAACGAGGAATTAAAAATTCCATTTCTAACATATCAAATACATCTCTTTCATTATTTATTGGAATCTTTTCACCATTTTCTTTGAATAAACCATATTCAGATAATTTTAACTTTTTATTTTTAGCTATCTGTCTCATTTTTTTATTTAATTCTGCAGAACCAGTAAAATATAGTAAAGCAGAGTGATAACTTTCATATGGAATAAATCTAATATCAATTCTTCTTACGGGGTTGTCTTTATATTTTAAAAAGCCCATATATTTTGTTTTACCAAGTTCTGTTAAATCATCAACTAATAAAGGTAAATTATCATTTTTTTTTATTGGTTCTTTTAATATTTTAATAATATTTGGTAAATATTCATTATCATCATTAATTTTTCCAAATTTACTAATTAATACATCAATATCACCAGATGTTGGTTTTTCTCTTCTATATGATCCACAAAATTCAAAAATATATTGTTCTTCAGGTTTTAATTTTTTATTTATTTTTTTTAATAAATCTATAAATATTTTATAAACTTTATTAATCTCACTTCTTGGAATATTACCTTCAAATTTACCATAATACTTTAGTCCCAATTCTATTTTTTCATTAACTTCTATTTCCTTATTTTTTATTTTCTTTTTTAAATCTTTTACAGAAGTAACTCCTTTATTGTATAATTCAATGGCATGTGTATGACCAATACCAACAACTGATTCTAAATCTTCAATTATATTTTTTTTTTCTTTTTTATTATCAATAAAATCACCTAATTCAGATAATTTACCAGTCAATAAAATTTCTTTTATTCTATCTAATGTTCCTTTTCCAATTCCATTTATTTCTTTTAATTCAGTGTAATTATCAATAGTTATTTTTGATGGATAATTTTTTAAAATATTTGTAACATTTTTAATTTGTTTAAATCTAAATTGATTTGCAGTTAATGCTTTTACATTTTTTTCAGTTGTTAATTTATCTATTTCTTCTTGAATAAAAGCCATAAGTCTATTAAATTCATCAACAATTTTACTATTCATTAATATTATATAATTATATGTAAAAATTTTTTTTTTCAAATTTATTTATAATGGAAATTTGTCATAAAGATATTATATTAATTATCTTAGTTATTTGCATAATTTATTTATTATATAAAGATTTTACTAAAAAAGAAGGGTTTCAATCATCCACTGGTAATCAATCATCACAAACCGGTTATCAATCATCACAAACCGGTAATCAATCATCACAAACTGGTTATCAAGCTGATATAGAAGCAATAAGAAATTTATCAAGTATTGCCACACAATTAACAACAAATAATACATTAACAATGCCAGGTCAATTAAATATATCAGGATCAGTATTATCAATGACTAATCAAAAACCAATAATTGATTTAGGTGCAGGTGATACTAATAGACAAGTTGATTCAGGTAAAATAGGTTATAATATTTGGGAAGATGCATTAAATATTGTTGGAAAAGGCAACCCTAATGAAGCAAGAAGAATTTCATTATATGATAATGTTAAAGTTATTGGAAATACAACTATTAATGGTAATTTAAATGTTAATGGAAGTGTAACAAATAACAATAAAGGGTTTATGTATTTAGTAATAAAAATATTTATTTCTCCATATGATGTTTTAGATCAAAATAATAATAAATTATCATTTAATGACTGGATTGTTATAAATTTTGATTCTCAAAAAATAGATTATAGAGGTAATGATTATTCTCAATATCAATTATTTGTTGGACCAGAAAATAATTGGCAGATAACAACTACTAGATATTTTAATGATCAATATTTATACTTATTATGTATACCAAAAAATTGGTTTTCTTATGCATCAAAAGTATCTAGTTCAACTTATCCTAATATTAGACTACCTAATCCAAGATTATTTTTTTATAAATCAGATGGTACAATTATCGGTTATAAATCAGATGGTACCTTTATTAATTATAAATCAGACGGTACCATACAAACTTAATTTGTAAAAGGAAATATTAATTAAAGAAATATTAATTTTAATATGTAATGTTAGATAAACTTTTTCCAGAAACAAATTATAACAATCTACAATATGATAATGAAGGTTTATATTCAATTACTAATTATAAAGAAGCTGATATTATATCTTCAATAATTAAAAATAACTTTATTACAAATAATAATATTAAAATATATGATGGAACTGGTGGATTAGGTGGAAATACAATTTCTTTTTCAAAATATTTTAAAAATGTTACAGTTGTTGAAATTAATAAAGAAAGGTATAATATGTTAATTAATAATATTAATCAATATAAACTATCAAATGTTAAAATAATTAATGATGATTCTGTTGATTTTTTACTTAAAAATAAAAATAATTTTGATGTTTATTTTTTTGATCCACCATGGGGAGGTCCTGATTATAAAAAACAAAAACAACTAAGATTTAAGATGGGTGGATATAATTTAGATGTCTTAGCTGAAAAATTAGATGTAAATAAATTATTAATTTTTAAATTACCATTTAATTATGATTTTAGTGAATTTAATAATTTTAACTATAAATTATATAAAATAAATAAGTATTTTATAATTATTATTTTATTATAACTAAAAAAATTGTTAAAATAACTTAAAAGATCCTTATTATATATATTTATGGGTAAAAAAATAATTCTTGGTGGCAGTGATGCCTTTTTAATCTCTGAAGATGATGTTAAATCTAAAGTAATAGATTATTTATATAATACTTTAAATTTATCGAAATATAGATATGTTATGTTAGATAATATTCAAAAACTTAAATCATTACAAGAAAATGAACACTATGTATCTCCAAATTATAAAGGTCATAGTTATTTTTTAATTTTTATGACTGTTTTAAATAGATCAATGTGTTTTTTAATTGACAGAAAAAAACTATCATATCATAAAAATCAAGTTGATTTACATAGTTTATTTCTGCCAAAAATAAACGTTAATACTAATAATAGTATGTTTTCTGGTAGTATTTTTGAAGGAAAAATAGTTAAAAAAGATGATAATTATTATTTTTTAATTCAAGATTGCTTCTGTTTAATGAATAAAAAAATATTAGACATGGAAATTCAACAAAAAATGTTATATTTAAATGACATAATAAAATCAAATTTAGCAGGTGAAAATGTTTGTTCAAATTTTAGTTTTAAAGTTAATAAATTATATAAATACAATGATTTGGAAAAATTAATTCATGAAATTATACCAAATTGTGGTATTCCTAGTAATGGTTTAATATTCTATCCAAAAACATCTGGTATTGTTGTATTGTATATTGATAAAAAAATAGAAAAAGTTGATATTGAATCTAAACAAAATGAAAAAATTATTAATAGATCTTTTGATATTATTTATAATTTTAAAGAGTTTTTAAATTCAAGAACATATTCTTATGAAAAAGAATCAAAAAGAAAAATATTATGGATTAAAAAAACAGATATACCTGATGTTTATAATTTATATGAAAAAAAAGATACCCCTAAAATTGGTATTGCGCATATACCAAATTTAAAAATATCACATTATTGTCTTAAAAATATTTCTACAAAATTAGTTCAATGTAGTTGTGTTTATTCAAATAAATTTCAAAAATGGATTCCAGTCTCTATTATTCAATAAATATCAATCAAAAAAATATACTATTACAGTTATATTATCTTGTGAACCTTTTTCAAGACCATAATTAGCTAATTCTTTAGCATAGTTTCCTGTATAATTTTTAAAACTTAGATCTCTAATGAATTCTATAGCGGATTGATTAGATAACGCATCCCATAACCCATCACATGCTATAATTAAAAATTTATCTTTTGAATTTATTTTATATTTTATTATACTTGGAACATGTGTAACATAAGGACAACAATCTAAATCACCAAATGATCTTGATAAAGATAATGTTTTTACTCTCCAATCAGACCCATCATAATATATTTTTCCTCCTAACTGTTCAATTCTTAATTTTTCTTCAGGTTCATTTGGTTTATGATCAACAGTCAATTGAACAGCTTCTCCTGATTTATTACATAAAACTGCTCTTGAATCTCCTACATTAATTAACCATAAAACATCTTTATTTTTTTCATCAATACAATTAACTGCAACACATGCTGTAGAACCACAATATTCTGCTGCTTTTGGATGTTTCATTTTTAAATTATTTTGTAAAAAATTATAAATTTCATTTACATAATTAATAAAATCTTTTTTGTTTTTATAAATATTGTTTTTCAGTTTAATCAAAAAAAAATCTGGTAAATTACTTTTTAAATATTTTGAAACTCTTGATCCACCATGACCGTCAAAAACACCAAATAAATTTATTGGGTTGTATTCTATATTAGTATTGTTTAAATTTATAAAAGAAAAATGTTGATCTTCTTGTGTGGCTCTTTTTCCTTGTAAACTATATGAATATACTCTCATTATAATAGATTTGATTTTTTTTTAAGTAAAACAAATAAATACTTAAAAAAATATTTTTAAAATAAACTAATGATAACTCTAATTTTATTTTTAACATTTTTTAATGTTTATTTAATACCGTACATATTTATTGATTATATTGATTTATTTACAATTAATTATTTAATACCATTTATTAACTTTATTCATAAATGTAAAGAAAACAAAAGAAAACTTGTAGTTAATATTGAAGAATGTGAAATAACAAAAGAAGATACAAACATTAATATAGATTTTAATTTATTAATAGAAACATTTAAAAATAATTTAATGTTTTACAATATTATTTTTGCATTAAATGAAATAGATCCATTAGAACAAAACAATTCAGCAGATGAAAATAACTCAGCAGATGAAAACAATTCAGCAGATGAAAATAACTCAGCAGATGAAAACAATTCAGCATATGAAAACAATTCAGCAGATGAAAATAACTCAGCAGATGAAAACAATTCAGCAGATGAAAACAATTCAGCAGATGAAAACAATTCAGCAGATGAAAACAATTCATCAGATGAAAACAATTCAGCAGATGAAAACAATTCAGCAGATGAAAACAATTCAGCAGATGATAAAATAATTAATTTAACTGAAAATAATAATGAAATAAATGCATGTGACTTAAATAGAGATGATTTTCAATTAATAGAAGATAATACAAAACAAACAATTGTTAATTCAGATCTTAAAGAAAATGAATCAGACGATGATTATGAAATTAATTCAGATACTATAATTGTTGAAAATGTTCAATAATTAAATACTTAAAAAAATATTTATCTTATTAATTAGGAATGAATAATTATTGTACAAATTGTGGAAAATCAGGACATAACAACAAAGATTGTACAGAACCAATAACTTCATGTGGTATTATATGTTTTAATATTAAAAATATTCCAATACAAAAAATAGAAAATATATTATACAATAAATTTATAGACATTGAAGATTATAATTATAAAAATTTAAAATTTTTAAATAAAATTTATAAATACAAAGATGATGTTAAATTTTTACTTATACAAAGAAAACATAGTTTATCTTATATTGAATTTATTAGAGGAAGATACAATGAAAAAGATACAAATAAAATAAGCTATTTATTTTCTTTAATGTCAAAAAGTGAAGTAGAAAATATCAAAAATATTGATTTTCAAATATTATGGGATGATTTATGGAAAAAAACAGCAAGAAGTAAAGCATTTTTAAAAGAATTATCAATATCAAAAAATAAATTTAATTATTGTAAAAAAAATAATATATTTGAGAATTTAGAATCTAAATATGAAACACCAGAATGGGGTTTTCCAAAAGGAAGAAGAAATAAATTTGAAAAAAATTTAGACTGTGCAATAAGAGAATTTGAAGAAGAAACAAATTATAAAAACTATACAATATTTGATAGAATAAATTTTATGGAAGAAAAATTTAAAGGTACTAATTTAGTTGATTATAAACATGTATATTACTTTGCTGGATCAGATAGTGATAAAATAAATTATATAAATGATACATATGAAGTTGGTAATATTGGATGGTATTCATATAATGACACATTAAAATTAATAAGATCTTATGATATAACAAAACTTGATGTAATTAATCAAACATATTTTTTTATTATATCATTATTAGAGAAAATATCATTAATACCAATAAATAGTCCTAAAAAGAAAAATATATTATCAGAATTTATTTAATAAATCATAATTCAACATCACTATCTATTTTTTCAAATAATTTAATATTTTTTAATGATTCTAATTTCTTTTTATCAGATCCATTATAAATAGCTAATTTAATTGCATCCATTTTATATGCTTTATAATTAGAATATGTACGATTATTTTCTGGATCAGTATATTTTGTATTATTATCATTAAGCTTATTTAAAAATTTTTCAATTCTTTCTGCATGTTTTTCTTTTAATTTATTTTTATTTTTTTCAAATGATAAATTAATTTCATTAATATGAGTATCAATTAATTCATTTAGTATTTCATGTTTTTTAACAGTTATAAATTCTTTTCCATTAAATACATATGCAACATCATCTCTTAAATTTGTAATAAATATATTATTATGTTCTGGTAAACAATCATTAAAATGTGTTTTACTAATTCCTTCTTCAAGAGCCATGTATTGTTTATTTAAAATAGAAAGTATTTCACTATTACTAAAAATTTTTTCATAACAAATATCACCAAATTTAACATAAGTATTATTTATGATAGTACCATTATTTATATTTTGTATTGTATTTGTAACTTGATTATTAAATTTTTGTAATGTTTTATGATGTAAATGACCTTTTTCTTTTAAAATATTTGTTATTTGTTGTTTTAAATCATCAATTGTTTCTTCTAGGATTTTAACTCTATCATTTTTATCTTTTAATATATTTTTACATTTTTGTTCATGTTTCCATCTTGATTGTATAATATCATATGATTTTGAACAATACCTACAATTATAATTTCCATTAAAAAGTTGATTTTGGTTGATATTTGGTTGATCAATAGTTGATAAAAGTTGATTTTGGTTGATATAATTATCATGAAATTTTTTGTTATGATTCCATAAAGATTTATAACTTGAATAATCTTTATTACATTTTTCACAACTATAATATCTATTTTTTATAGATGGAATATCCATTATTATAAATTTAGATTTTATATTCTTAAATAATTTTAAAAAGTGGAAAAGTGGATATCCACTTTATATGCGGAGAGAGAGAGAGAGATTTATAATAAAAATATTATATAAATAAAAAAAAATTGATTTATTTAAAGAAAAAACAGTTAATAATATTATATGGAAATTTCGTATGATATGATTATAAAATATTTATCAAAAAATGATAAAAAAGTCTTTTCAAATAAAAAACATATTCTTCAACATAGTGATAAGTTTCCTGAGAATTTTTCAATTTTATTACAAAATAAATTTTACAAATATGGTGTAACAATATTTGATCAAAACAATATTAATATATCATTTTATATGTCATTATTAACTTTATTAAATAAAGAGTTTATTACATTTTCATCAGAAGAAGAAATAGAATATATGAATAAATTTAAAGCATCAATAAAAGAAAATCATAAAGATTTTTCAAATGATGTTACACAAAACATCCAGTTATTTTGTGATATTTTTGATTTTACAATATTGATTTTTGATTTTAAAAATAAAAACGTAAAAATATCATATTCTAATGATTTTTGTAATCCATGGAAACCAATATTTTTATTTGCTAATTATGAAGATTTATGGGAACCAATAATGTCTGATTCAAAAAGAACCTTTTCATATAATCATCAAATTATAAAAAAAATATTATCAGAAACAAATATTGAATATTATAATAATAATAAAAAATATGTATTAAATGATAATATTAAGGAATTTATTGAAGAAATACAAGAAACTAATGATATATTAGAAAAATTTATTAATAAAAAAGAATTAGATACTAATAACGAATTTAATATTTTAAATAAGAAAACGAAAAACGAACTTATTGAAATATGTAAATCAAAAAACATAAAAGTAAATACAAAATTACTAAAAAAAGAATTAGTTGATTTATTATTAAATAATTAAAATTTAAAAATCTAATAATATTTATAATGGGATTAGGACCTGATATTTGGGGACCACATGGATGGAAATTTATTCATTTTATTGCGTTAGGATATCCAAAAGCTCCAACTGAAGAAGATAAAATTAGTTATAAAACATTTTTTTTATTAATACCGAGTATTTTACCGTGTTCTATTTGTAGTAATCATTATACACAAAATTTAAAAAAATATCCTATAACTGATCAAATTTTACAAGATAGATTAAAATTATTTAATTGGACAGTTGATATGCATAATGAAGTCAATAAATCAAATGATAAAGAAACAGTAGATTATGATACAGCTTTAAAATTAATTTTAAATAATTTTGAGAATATTGATATTGATGATCATCAAATAACTCATAAAACAAAAACAAATAATAAAAAAGAAAAAGAAAATAAAAAAGAAATTATTAAAACAGATTTTACTAATTATTTATTACTTTTTATTGCATTAGTTGCAATTATTTTTTATTTATACTATATCAAAAGTCAAAAATAAACTATATAAGAATTAATTTATATTAATTGTTATATGAGTAGTGAAAAAATAGATTTTGTTGAAAAACAAATTGAATTAATGATGGAAAGATTGAAAGCATTAAGAAATATGGGAATAAATGATCCATTTGATTTAGAGATGGATTTTATGAATAATATGCCTGAATTTTATGAACAATATCCATCAATAATTAAAAGAGTATGTCGTGATGAAAATCAAGATAATACATATTTATATAAAATGATTAATTTATTAAAACAAGTTGAACAAGGTAATACAAGTTTAGGAGCTGTTGAATTAACATTAGGTAATGAATTAGCAGAGAAATTTGTTTATCCGGTTGTTAATAAATTAGGTGGTGATAAACCTAAATAAATGTTGACAAAAATTTTTCTTTTTCTTGATTATTTTTTTCTATTGTTGTTTTTATTAATTTATCTATTAATTCTTTATTAGTTTGATACGTATTATTTGATGGTGGATAAAACATTTTAATCCACCATTTAGTAGCTTCTATTTGTTTATTTTTACTTTCATGAAACTTATCACCAAAATAATTATTTTCTTTAATATATTTAACAATTTCATTAATTAATATTTGTTGTTGATTAACAAGTTTTGTATTTATGAATTTAAAATCATTTTCTAATTCATTTGGTATTTCAATATCAAGAAAAATATCATTTAAAAATTCATTAGAATCAATATTTTTCATCATTTTTTCAATCATTTCGGATAATTTTTTTGATATTTTATCTGTAAAATCATATCTATATTTTTTACAAATTATATATTTTTCTGAATCACTTAATCTTGATAATAAAGGTTTATAAATATAAATTTCATCAAAAAGTGTTATTAAAAGATATATTATTTTAATTGTTATAGATGTAAATGTATCATGCACTTTAAGTATGAGATTACCATTTTTATTTAATGATTTTAGTATAACCAATATTTCTCCAAGTAATAGTTTATAACTTTCATCTTCTTTACTATTTATTGATGAATATATATTTTCAGAATTTGCAATTATAATATCAGATTGTTTATTTGTTTTAATAAATTTAGCAGGATTTATATAATCATCTTTTTTTGTTATTTTATTTAAAAATTGATTTTGTTTATTTTTATCAAATTGAAATTCTTTTTCTTGATTAATACCAACATTATTTATTTGAAATTTTGAAGAATCAATATTTAAAATTTTTTCTGAATAATAAACAATTGAATCTAAACAATCACTTGCATCATTAGTTATATTTGTAATTGTTTTTGTATTCTTATCAATGATATTAAAAATAAATAATAATTCCCAAAATTTATAAAAATCTCTACCAAAAACTATTTTATCATTATTGAAATATATTTTTGATAAATTTTCTATATTTTCATCATAATCTTGTATTATTGTTTCAAACTCATTAACAACAAAATAAAATTCATTTTTTGTGTCTAATTTTTTTGTTATATTTAAAGCTTCACGTGTGCGATCAATAAAATGATGATAACCTAATTTGAATTGTGGATGAGATTTAAAAGGCGAATATAAAGTTAATTCTTCACTTTCTAAAATTTTATTACTTTTATCATTTTTTGATAAGTTAAATATTAGTAATGGATACATTAATATTATTACGATATTATCTATAAATAAGTTTTACAATTTTTTTAAATAAAAAAGTTGATTATACATTTTTTTTATTTAAAAAAATTTACCATTTTTTGGTAATAAGGAAATTATCAAATTTAACAGCAAGAGCAGCACCAATTAATTGAGCTAATACGTATGCAATTAGAAGATTTACTTCCATTTTATTTTTCATAAACATAGCAAATGATACAGCAGGATTAAAGTGAGCACCAGATGTACTTGCACCAAAGTAAATTGCAGCAAGTAAAGTAACAGCAACACCAATAGCACCTATTGATGCATCAGTTAAAGTTTTTAGAATGACGGATAAAAAGAAGAAAGTACCTAATACTTCAACAATAACTTTTACTAAGTCAACCATTATATTAAAAACTAGATTTTTTTTTTTAATTAATTAAATTATTAAAAACTAAATTTTAATTTTGATTAATAAAAAAATTGAAAATATTATATAAAAGTTTTATAGTATTAATTATAATGTCAATAAATATAGAACTAAATTCTAAAGAAATAAATATAGAAATTTGTAAAAATATTCTAAAAATGTTAGAAAGAAGAAAAGTAATAAATACAACTGATGAAATTTTTGATAAAATTTTTAATGATATAAATAATAAAGCATCACTAGAATTTTTATTAAAAGATAAAACTAAATGTAGTATTTATATTGTAAATGCTAAAATAAGTTCAATAACACAAGGAACACCTATTGATGATTTTTTATCAAATAATTTAGATATGCATAAAATTATTGTTATTAAAGAATGTTCTAAAAAAGCAATAAAACAAATATTAACAGATTATAAAAATGCGGAATTTTTTTTTGAACATGAAATGTTAGAAGATATACCTGCAAAAAAAATTATACCGGAACATCAATTATTAAATAAAGATGAAGTTGATGAATTATTAAATAAATTTAATGAAAATGAATTGTCAATTATATATAGTACTGATATGATGTCTAGATATTATAATGCACAAATTGGTGATATTTTTAGAATTATTCGTCCTAGTGTTACATCCGGGAATAGTATATTTTATAGAAGAGTTCATCATGGTTCATTAGATATTTTATTCTAATTATTTTATAATTTATTATAATATGTCATCTGAAGAAATTTTTTTATTAATTAAAAAAAATGAATTTAAAAAACTTGAAGAAATATTTAAAACTAATAATAATATTGATTTAGATATTCATGATAAAAATTATAATTATATAATTCATTATTTAATAATTTTTAATCAAATTGATTTAATTAAAATATTACTTAATAAAAATATTAGACTTGATGTTTTGGATTTTGATGGTAGAACAATATTATATTACCCAATAAAATTTAATTATAAAGAACTTTTTAGTATTTTAATTGAATATAATAAAAAAATTATTGGTATTTCAATTATTGATATTAAGGATAATTTAGGAAATACTGCTTTACATTATGCAACCGTTTTAAATAATATTGATATTGTTAAACAACTTATTGATAATAATGCAGATCCTTTAATCAGAAATAATGATAATGATAATGTATTGCATGTTGCATTAAAATATAATAGAAATGAAATTATTGAATATATAATTAGTAAACTAATTAACATAAATTTTTTAACTTCAAGTGGTGAAAATCTTTTACAATTAGCTATATCTTATCAGAATATTTATATTGCTAATTTACTAATAGAAAAAAGAAAAATTAATTTAAATAATCAAGAAAATGATTATGGAACTACTGCTATACAACAACTTATAATTCAAAATAATATTAAACTTTTTAAAAAAGCAATTAGTTTTGGTGCTAACATTAATCAACAAGATATATATGGTAATACATCTTTGATTTATATATCATCAGAAAAAAATGAAGACTTATTTGATTGTTTGTTATCCTATGATAATTTAAATTATAATTTAACTAATATAGATGGTGAAACTTCATTACATATTATTTTAAATAAAAATAAAAATTTATCAAAAAATATTATAAAAAAAATAATAAAAAATACAGACTTAAATATACAAGATAATGATGGTAAAACATGTTTATATTTATTAATTTATTATGATTTAATTATAGAATTTTCTGATATTTTAGTTAATAAAGAATTAAATATATTTATTTATGATAAAAATAATGTATCAATTAATGATTTGATTGATAAAAGCTCTAAAAAAAATAGTATTATTGAAATCATTATTGATTCTTATTACAATTCATTAATTAATAATAATAAAAAATTAAAATTAGATTGGGAAATTTGGTGTGGTAATAATATTTCTGAAAAAATAAAAACAATAAATAAACTTAAAGACAATGTTAATATTTGTAAACAAAAAATAAAAGAGGTTATTATCAATGAAAAAAAATCGATACCAAATATTAATTCAATTAATTTAATTATTGATAATGGTATATTTGTTAATACATGTTATTATACTGGTAATACAATTGATATTTTATTTGGAATTTTATTTTTGTACCGCAAATTTAAATCAAATGGTCTTAATTTACTTCTTCAGTGTCCTCTCACTAAAAATGATGATTTAATTATTTATTATAAAAGTATAGGACTTGATTTTGATTATAAACTTGATTTTATTAATTTTGAAATATTATGGAGTTTTCAAAAACTTCTTTTTCCGATTAATTTTGAAGTAAATATGATTAAACTTATGAAAATTAGTAAATATATTGTTATACCTATTGGTATTGAAATTAGTAAAGGTTCTCATGCAAATATATTATTTTTTGATGTTAAAAATAAAATTTTAGAAAGATTTGAACCTAATGGTGCAAATGAACCTAAAGAATTTAATTATAATTCAAATTTATTAGATAAACTTATTGCAATAAAATTTTCAAAAATTGATCCTAATATTATTTATAATACACCAAATAATTATTTACCAATTATAGGTTTTCAAATTATTGAAAATATTAATGAAAATAAATGCAAACGTATAGGTGATCCAAATGGATTTTGTGGCATATGGTGCATATGGTGGGTTTATCAAAAACTAAAACATACTCAAATTGATTCATCAACATTGTCATTAGAATTAATTAAAGAACTAAAACTAAAAAATATAAGTTTTAAAAATTACATAAGAAATTTTAGTAAAAATATTACAGATCTTAGAGATCATTATTTAAAAGAATATAAGCTTGATATTAATGATTGGATTGTTGGCAATTATGATGATAATATTTTAAAAAAAATAGATCAAGAAATATGTAAAGAATATTCACATATAAAGATTATTTAATAAATTAAATTGTTAATTTATTAAATAATAAAGTTCGATTGGTCTTCTTCATTTGTATCTACACTTGTTATTTCTTCTTTACTAGTTTCAAAATATTCTTTTATTTGTTCATCAGTTGCAAAATCTAATAATTTTCCCATAGTTTTTATTTGATTATCTCCTGAATTTATTCTCTTATTTATAATTTGAACTAAAACATAATCACCTAAATTTAGTTTTGTATTTTCTTTTTTTTTATTTTTAAAATTATTTGAAACATCCCAATATGTAGGATCTATATTATCACGAGGTATAAATGTTAATATTGGACCATTAATAACGACAACTAGTTCAATATTTATAACTTTTACTTGTCCAATTATTATTGAATTTTCAATTGGTAAACATAATCTACAATGATATTTTATATCATATAAAACGTTACCTGACAAGTTTTCTGGATGCATAATACCATCACCATAATATAATATTTTATATACTTCATCAACAAATCCATTTTTGTTGCATTTTTTCTCTACTTTTTTTTTAAGATTTATTTTTAACTGATTACTGATATCAGAATTTATTTGATATGGTTCTAACATAATTCTTGTATATTGTGCAATGTTTTTATATGGAGAAATTGGTTTCATTATATTTATAATAATATATTTTTAAATATATTTTTTTCAATATTTTTTATTCATCATCATTATGTTTTTTACCACTCATCATGAAAACCATAATTAAAATGAAAATTATTAAAACTGCTACACCAATACCAATATATAACATCATATTATTAGAGATACCTAAAGCTGGTATTGCTGCTGGTTGTTGTTGAGCAGCTGGTTGTGCTGGTTGAGCAGCTGGTTGAGCAGCTGGTTGTTGTTCTTGAGCAGCTGGTTGAGCAGCTGGTTGTTGTTCTTGAGCAGCTGGTTGTGCTGGTTGAGCAGCTGGTTGTGCTGGTTGAGCAGCTGGTTGTGCTGGTTGAGCAGCTGGTTGAGCAGCTGGTTGTTGAGTTGGTGCTGGTTGAGCCGCTGGTTGTTGTCCTGCATTACAACTTTGTTTTAAATCGACAGCTCCTGCATCAGCAGCAGATATATTTCCACCAACACTAAGCATATTAAAACAAATACTTGAAACAGATGAATCAGTACCTTTCCAAGCTATTGTTGAATTTAATGTACATTTACTATCATTAGTTTGTGCAAGTTTCTGAGGGTCAATTTGATTACCTTGAGCATCTTTAAACAAAGCACTATGAACTTGATATACACTATTAATACAATTAACATCTGGATATGGATTTAATTTACCACCGTTATTTCCTTGAACTGAATCACTACCTAAATCTGGTGTTAAACCTAATATTTGATTACCTAATGGTGTTGAATATAATTTTGAAGTATCAGTTTTTAGATTAACATCTCTAGTATTTAAAGGAAAAGTATCATCATTAGATCTATTTCTTAAAACATAATCAGCAAAACCTTCTGGTTTTGAAGCACCTGATGTACTTTTTTTATAAAAATTTGCACAAGCAGCTTGTGAATTAATAAATTTTTTATCGGCATTATCTTGATAAAAATTTTGAGCTGGTCCAGTATCATCATCTAATTTACAATTAGATGAATTTATAACATTTGGTGACTTTGACGGTTTACCATTATCACCGTTAAATGGAGCAATGTTAACTCTATATTGATCAATTTTTGTAGGTTTAGTTAAATCATTTACTCCAGCAATACCAATACCAACTGTAGGTGACCAAGTACAACAAGCTCTTTTTTTTAAGGAATCTTTAAATTTATCTCCTTTTGCTTCAGGATGAATAGTATAATTATTTAAAGCCCAATTTTGAATAAATTTACCTAAATCTGTATCTGTATTTAATAAAAGATCATCTTTAACTATTGTATTTCCCATTATTATAAACTTATAAAAAAAAAAACTTAAAATTAAAATAAAATCTAATTATTTTATATATAAAAAAAATGGGTGGTAAGACTAGTAAGACAGTTACAACTACTGATATACAAAATGAAGTTAGTGCTGAAATAAAAAATTTAAATAAAAATGTAACAGATATTTTAAATCAACAAATTACAAATTCAACAATGACAATGGTTAATGAAACAGCACAAAGTATTTCTATGGCTACTGGTGGAGGTAATACAGTAAATCTAGGGAATATTAGTGTAAAGGGTAAAGGATCAGTATTTAGTATTGATCAAAAAGTTGATGTAAAAGCTACAAATCAAGCTGTAGCTAATATAACACAAGATTCTAGTGCTATGGCAAAATTAGCTAATACAATCAATTCTAGTGTTATGGATAAAATACAAAATGATTCTGCACTTCAACAAGCAATGCAAGCAGCATCTAATTTACAAAAATCCTCAAGTACGGCTGGTGGTTTAGCCGATATGCTTTCATCAGTTACTAAAATGATGGAGTCTGTATTAACTCCAGGAACAGTCTCAAATACTCAAAGTAATACAATAATTAAAAATAAAATGAAAACTAGTATTTCAAATACAACTATAAATGAAAATAAGATTAAATCAATTGTTGAAAATAATATTAATAATACAATAAAACAGTTAAATTCTGCATCATGTAATATTAATACAAGTGCTAGTAACCAACTTACAGCAGGTAATGTAGATATTGCAGATGGTGGACAAGCTATTATTACTCAAGTTGCAAATGTTAATGCACTAAATACTTGTATTTTAGGTGCAGCACAAGTTGCAAGAATGGTAACAGATATAACAAGTAATAATGAAAATGCTACATCCACCGATACTAGTAATAAAAATACAGCAGGACAAACTATGGCAGCAACAGCTACAGTACAAGAAACAACAGAAACAAAAGCTGCTCTTGAATCTGCAATATCATCATTTAGTCCTTTTGCTGCAGGATCTTCGGGAATTATTATATGTATTATTATTCTTCTTATTATAGGAGTTGGTGCATATTTATATTCCACAATGTCATAATAAATTAAATTTTTATTATAAAAAAATATCTAAATAATTAATAATAATGTCTGATAATATTTTATTAATTATTTTATTTGTTTTTTTAATTATTTTATTTTTAAATAAAAAAAAACAAATAAATGAAAAATTTCAAAATATTGAAAATGTAACAAAAAAATATTATAAATATGTTTTAAGCGATGATGATTATAAAAAATATGAATTAATGACATTTTCTCAACTAAATTTTGATTTACAACAAAAAATATTAAATAAAATCATTAATAATGAAATAATTTTAAATAATGAAAAATTTCAAAATATAAATGACACAACACAAAAAATATCATCTATTGAAATACCAATTTCATCTAATGAAAACATTTTTAACCTAAAAACTACAATTGATAATACTATTAGCACAGGAAATACAATGCAAACTAGTGAAAATCCAATTCATTCTAGTGAAAACATAATTGCTAGTTCTTCTGCTCCAGAAATTGTTAATTATTATAAAAACATTTTAGATATTGATTATTTAAAATTATCTATAGAAGTTGGTTCTAGATATATTCCAATTAATGATCTTATATTTGCTGTTCGTGCAAATAGAATGTTGGATGAAAATGTTTTAAGTTATAAATCAAAACTATTATTTGATGAAAATGATATTATCAACTATTCTGTTATGAATTTAATTAAAATAAATGAATTACCTAAAGCAAAATTAACATCATATAATAATATTTTACTTATATCTGTACCTAATGATGATTTTAATATAAATAATAAAAATATTTTTGAATCTGCTATTATCAAAGATAATCAAATATCATTTAAAAATGTTAAATTGAATAAAATAGACGATTTACCTATAGCACTAATTAAATTAACTGATGCCCCAACTGCTATAAAAATAGAAAAAGAAGAGGTTTTTGTGTAAATATTTAACCATAAATTGTTTAATTATTTGACCATAAATTGTTTATAGTTTTTGAAGAAACTTTGATATTATAGTTTTCTTTTATAATTATTCTTGCATATTTTGGATCACATGTTTGTGATTTTATTGATTTAATATAATTAATAAAATCATCAGAATATTTTTTTTTTTTAATTGTAATACTTGATTTTTTATAATTTAATTCTCTACCATTTGATGTTTCATCCCAGCCAAATATAACTATATTATTTCTATCAACTTCATCATGACATTTAGAACATAATGTTACTAAATTGTAATTTGCATCTTTTTGAATATGTAATACTTTTTCATTAATATTTTTACTATTAAAATCTTTTTGAAAATTAATATGATGTGTTTCTAAATTGTTCTTAGATTTACATATTTCACAATTAAATAAATAATTACATGAATTATATTTTGATTTTTTTATATCATAGTTATCATAATCATTTAATATTTCAGTTGTAACTTCATTAAATTTATTATCTTTCATTAAAAACTTTGCAACTGTTAATCCATAGAAAGAATCACCTTGTCCATCTGATAATTGTCTGTCAAAAATCAATTTTTCGTTTTGTGAATCACAAGTTATTTTTAAATGTTTTGCTTTAACATTTTTAAGAGATTTAACAACTTCTAAATTAGTTAATTTATGTAAATGTGTAGCAGTAATAAATGATGTATTACTATCAGATAATGTTTTAAGCATGTATGCAACAATGATATTTGCTGATTTTTCTTCTGTTCCTTTACATATTTCATCACCAATTACCATTGTATTTTTATTATTCCTTTTTAATATTGATGTTAATTCAACCATTTCAACCATAAATGAACTTAATCCTCTATGTAAATTATCATTTCCAGTTATTCTAGTAAATAAACTTTTATATGGCATAAATTCAAAAGATTTTGATGCAGTAAAATAACCAATTTGTGCTAAAATAATGTTTAATCCTATTGATTTCATTAATGTTGATTTACCTGAACTATTAATTCCGTACAATAATATACCACATAATTCATTTGGTCCTCCTAATTCAATATCATGTGTTTTATATTCAAAATTATTATTTATATTTTCAACAATTGGATGTCTTAATTGTGTTGATTTAAAATATGATACATCATTATTCACTATTATAGGTTGTGTATAATGATTTTTAATTGCACAATTTGCTCCTGAATTTATAAAATCAATAAAAGAAATATTTTTTGACCAATATTGAAGAATTTCAGAAAACTGTTTTGTAATTATATCTAATTCTTCAATAAATTTTAGTTTAATTAGTTTTGCTAATGCTATTTTTAAACTAACTACTGACATTGAAATTTCTTTTATTTTTTTACAATTTATCTTGGTATAAGAACTTTTTGGTAATTCTGTAAAAACAAGCTCATCTACTTTTAATATAATACCATTAACATTAATTTCTTTTACTTCTTTTAAATTTGTTTTTAATAAACTACATCTTTTACTAGTAATCAATAAATAATGACCGTCTCTTTCATTATATTTTAATTGTATCAATGTTGTATCTTTTTTAATTTCTAAATATTCTGATAGTTTTTCTTGTAATTTTTCCATAAAACTATTTGCTGTTTCTATTTCATTGTATAATTTTGTTATATCATTATATTTGTTATTTAGAAAGATGTTTTTATCATATTCATTAAAATTACTAAAATTTAAATTTGCTATTATATTTAAATTAAAAGTTTTTTTAATATAATCCAAAAAATTATCAATATCGATACTTGATTTATTTAAACTAAAAATTTTATTTTTTTCACTAAACTCTATTATTTTTTTTATTTGATAATATGATAAAAATAATAAATTTAATTCATAAGGATGTAAAATTCCAATTTCTAATCTTCTTATTAATCTTTCTAAATCGTTGATATCTTCTAATAAATCATTTAGTATTTTATAATTATCATTTTTAACAAGTTTTGATATTAATTCATATCTTTCATGCAATTCATTATTTTCAACTAAAGGTTTTGATAATTGTTGTTTTAAATATCTTTTACCAATTAATGTTTTTGTATAATTAATTATTTCAAATAAACTTTTTTGATTTGGATTATTATTAAAAACATCTAATTGTTCTAATGCATGATTTCCTAAATATAAATATTTATTATTAATAAATTGTTCTGGTAATTTTAAAGAATTTATTAAGTTTTCTTGATGAAGTTTAACATACTCAAAAATATTTGTTAAAGATAATCTAGCCCAATTATTTATATGTAAATTTGTTATTTCAAATATATTACTATGATTTTTAAATATTTTATCAAAAATATTTTGTTGATATGATATTTTATTTGTATTTTTAAAATTTATATTAAACAACATTTTCTCATTAAAACCTAGATAGTCAATTATATTTTTTACTGACATATTTTGTATTTGTTCATTATCTTTTATTGTTGTATATATTAAAACTTCTTTTGGATTAGTTGTTTCTAAATATCTTAATGAATCATCTAAAGCAAAAATAATATCAGTATTATTTGAATACGTTTCATAATAACTACCATAACCTGTAAAAATATCATATGCAGATAAACCAATACATAATTTACTAGAAACTTTTTCTAACACTAAAGATACAATACTTGATGATTTATTAGAATTTTGAATATTTGTTGAATTAATAAATGTACTAGGAGAATAAATACCCGTTATTTCTCTTTTAGGTTTTGGTGGTTCAGAAGTTTGATCAATTAATACAACTGTATAATTTAATCCACATAATTTATCAATAAACACTTGAATAACCTCAATAGGAAATCCAATCATTCTTGGGTTACTTTTTGAAACAGGTTCTTTACTATTTTTTTTTGTACAAACAACATTTAAATTTGATGCAAGAGATAATAAATCTAACCCTTCAATATCACATGAATAACATTCATGAAATGCACCAACTTGCATTAAAATAATTGTTCTATTTTTACCATATATTTCTGAATAAAAATTGTGAATATCAAAATAATCTTTTACTAAAATTTCTTTGTCATAATTCATTAATATATATATATATTCATTTTTTTAAATACTTTTAATTTATTAGCTACCTTATTTATTTTTATTTTTTATTTATTTATTTAAAAGAAAAATATTTATATATATATATGGAAAATGATAATAAACTTATTAGTACTGAACATGAGTATCTAAATAAATCTATTATAGAACCTGTTACTGAACCTGTTACTGAACCTGTTACTGAACCTGTTACTGAACCTGTTACTGAACCTGTTACTGAACCTGTTACTGAACCTGTTACTGAACCTGTTACTGAACCTGTTACTGAA
>Ga0136644_10000740_pt1 | contig 26212 bp, 25 predicted proteins | sample C_130820_EF_Meta_FD_94780 | JGI IMG/M metagenome (GOLD analysis project Ga0136644, IMG submission 94780) | Freshwater microbial communities from Lake Croche, Canada to study carbon cycling - C_130820_EF_MetaG (v2) (version 2) | ecosystem: Environmental > Aquatic > Freshwater > Lake | place...
AAGTTTTTAACTTATTTGTTTAAGTTTTTAAATTATTTAAATAAAATGACTTAAAGAAAAGAATATAAAGAATATATTATTATGAACAAAACCAATAATGAGTTTGAAATCGTAATAAAAAATAAAAAAATTTGGAATTTCTATAATGATAATAAAAATATAGATATTGAAACTGCTAATCTTTTTTTTATAGATTTTTTTGAGAACATATTCAATCATAGCACAAAAAATATGGATAAAAATATAAATGCACAAATATTAAACTATATGAATGAGAACCAAAAACAAATAGATAGCATAAAAAGTAATTTATCTACTATGAATGAAAGCTTTACCAAGTTGAATAATGAATTTACCAATAATATGATGTTACAATTTATGAATTTGAAAAAAGAATATATTGATGATGTTAAACAAATTATTACAAACAGTTCTCTTACCACTAATGATAAGATAAGTTCTCTAATGGATAAAAATAATAATCATATTATTGATAAAACTACTTTATTGATTAATGATATTATGCCAAAAAATATGGAAAATGTCAATAAACAAATGCAAAGCACTATTAAAAATTTTTATTCTTTAATTATGGAAGAAACAAAAAAACTCTCTAAAGAGAACAGTAATGAAAAATCGTTTAATGAATTTATCAGCAAACTTGATACAAAATATAGCACTATGTTACAGGGTATTCAACAACCATTGTTCTCTTTTTTTACAGCAAGTGAGAACAGGATTAACAACAACATTGATGTTCTCAAAGAAAGCTCTTATAATTCTACACTAACACAGAATAAGTTGTCGGAAGAAATTACTGAGTTTCTTGGTAAATACAAGAATTCAACGAATAAAGGAAAGTACGGGGAAGAGAACCTATCGACTATCTTAAACAGTATTTATGAAACTGCTGAAATTAAAGACACTACTGGTTTGAAATCGTCAGGGGACTTTATTATGAAACGATTAGATAGACCTACTATTATGTTTGAGAACAAGGAGTATAAAAATAATATAGACAAGGAGGAAGTTGCAAAATTTATAGTAGATATTGATAACCAAAATACTCATGGTATATTTATCTCACAATATTCAGGTATATCGTTTAAACAAAACTATCAAATTGATATTCATAAGGGTAAGGTTCTCGTTTATATTCAACATTGTGAATATTCTGTTGATAAAATTAGAATTGCTGTTGATATTATTGATAATTTATCTGTTAAAATACAAGATTTAATTGAAGATGATGAGAACAATTCTGTTTCTAAGGATATTTTAGATAGTATAAACGATGAATATCAAGTGTATATTCAACAAAAAGAAAATATGCTTACTATTTTGAAAGATTTCGGTAAAAAAATGACATTACAAATAGAAGATTTAAAATTTCCCGAATTGGATAAATACCTATCGCAAAGATATGCTTATGTTAAGAGCAGGTGCTTTACGTGTGAGCTCTGTAATCAATTTACTGCGGGTTCAAAACAGTCATTGGGCGCTCACAAACGTTCATGTTCGAAGAAATATAACAACGCAAATGTTATGAATAATAAATAAATATTTTTATTTCGAGAACCTAATGAATATTATTATAACAAAAAAATGTATTGTAAATTAAACAATATATTTTTTGAATACTATTTTAATTTTACCAAACCATATATGGTAATGTTTTAGATTATTTTTTTCTAATAATTTCTTTTCAAATAATACATATATATGAGTTCTCCTCGCTCAACACGTTCTCCAAGGTCTTCTCGTTCAAGACGGTCATCAAGGTCATCACGCTCTTCTGGTTCTTCTTCTTCTTCATCGTCATCTTCTTCCAGTTGTTCATCTAAGTCCAGTCATAGACATCATCACCATAGTCATTCCAAAAGATATTATCATTATTATTACTACTATGATGATTATTACCCAAGAAGAAGATTTCCACTGTTTTTATTCGGCAATCGTGGGTTATATTATTAATGGATTGAGAACCTAATAAAATTTGTTTTTCATAATACATATTTTATTTTTGTATTTCATATACTTCAAATATATTTTTCCATAAGATAAGCGTTCAAATTACTATACCTATATGGTTTATCACTACGCAATTCATATCCTTGTGACATATACCAATTCAATAATCGAGCATCTCCAATATCTAATATTGATAAACAATTATAATTTTTTGATTGAGAATATTTTTCTACTAATTCAAGTAGTTGTTCACCATATTTTGCGTTGGTTCTCGAATATACTAATGAGATTGCTACATTATTTAGATATGGACTTGAAAATAATTTACATAATACAAAACTATAGAAGTTTTTATCTTGTCGTGTTTGCATTTGATGTGTTTTCGTTTTTATGGGTTTATAAATGAAACCAAAATCGTATTCAGTTAATTTGCGTTTGATACAGTTACTACCTTGCTGATAAATAATTTGTTCTATTGTTGTATTTGGTAATGTTCTCTCAAAAAAATCGAAATTTTGTGGTAATTCTATATTCATATTTTGTTGAATTATAGTTTTTATGTAAATGTTTTTAACTTATTTTTTAACTATCATTGAGAACCTGTTATTTTACTACTTTTACACATTTTTTACTATTTACAAATTCAAAAATTGCGATTTTGTGATTTTACAAACAATTACAGTTGTAATTACAAATTTACAAATTATAAATTGTTCTACCAATTGTAATTTACAAAGTTTTCACAAATTCAAAAATTGCGATTTTGTGATTTTACAAACAATTACAGTTGTAATTACAAATTACAATTCTAATTTACACCTATAAAAACAATATTTTATAACAATTTAACATTCGCTCGAAAAAGGTAACGTTCCAAGTTAGTGAAAAACATTTTATTTTTCAGTAACAAAAATCCAAAAAAGAAATGCTGGAGGTTTTTGAAAATGGACATTTTTAAAAATGTCCAATTTTGAAACCCTGAAGGAAAATGTTGGTAAAAAGTGATTTTTACCCGATAATGGTTTAAAAACTGGAAAAATCATTTAAAAGTTGTTACCATAATTTTTTATATTTTCTATAAAAAAGGATTTAGAGAATTTTTTTTATTTCCATATAATAAAAAAATGGAAATAAAAAAAAAAGAGAAAAAACTCTCAAAATATTTTTGCGAAAATTGTCATTATACTTCGTATAGAAAAAGTGACTTTGCTAAACATATGTCTACCCGTAAACATTTAGAGAAGAGTTTGGAAATAAATGGATATCAAAAAAAACTCTCAAATTTTTTACTTTATGAATGTTTACACTGTAATTTCACTACTAATTGTAAAACCAATTATGATAAGCATTTATTAACAGACAAACATAAAAAGAATTCTATTATACTAATTGAATACACAACGAAAGAAATCAAACATATTTGTTCACAATGTAATAAAGAATACAAGAATTATAGTGGTTTATGGAAGCATAACAAAACCTGTGTTGCTACCAAAAATGAAACCAACCAAGAAGTAAATGGCAATGTAGAACCTCTGCAAAATACATTTGTTTCTGGTAATATTATTAGTAAAGAAATATTTACTCCACAATTGTTTATGGAAGTATTAAAACAAAGTAAAGAATTACAAGATGTTCTCGTTGAGCAAAACAAAGAATTACAAAACAAGTTAATGGAAAAAGAAAATGAATTACATAACAAGTTATTAGAAAAAGAAACCGAGTTACATAACAAGTTATTGGAACAAAACGAACAAAATCATAAACAAATAATCGAATTGACCAAAAAACAAACCACCAATATCAATACACAAAATAATAACACCAATCAACAGTTCAACTTACAATTTTTCTTAAACGAAACTTGTAAAGATGCTATGAATATAATGGATTTTGTAAATTCATTGAAATTAACAACCGATGATTTTGAAACAACTGGAAAATTAGGTTTTATAGATGGTATTTCTCGTATTTTCATAAAAGAATTAAAGAAACTCGAAACAGAAAAACTCCCCATTCATTGCACGGACTTGAAAAGAGAAACAGTATATATAAAAGACAATAATATATGGGAAAAAGAAAACGAGGAAAAAAACAAATTGAAATGGACAATTGACCGCATCGCACAATTGAATTTCAATCAAAATCAAAATTGGCAGGAAAAATACCCGGAATGCAGGGAGAACAATACAAAAGCAAACGAAAAGTTTTTTAGCCTTACTTCGGTTGCATTAGGTGGAAAAGGTAAAGATGAAGAGGATAAATACCGTGAAAAAATAATGAAAAATGTTCTCAAAGAAGTGGTATTAGATAAACAAAGCAAGGTTCTTCTTAATTAGTTATTTAACACGAAAAAACAACAAGCCAAGTAAGTTATACTGGCGTAAAAACAAAACAATTTTCAGTGAGAATTCTTTTTATCACCTTATATAAAAAATAATAGTGATTAAAAACGATAGAAAAACTCTCAAAATATTTTTGCTAAAAATGTTATTATACTTCATATAGAAAATGTGATTATATTAAATGTGTCTACTCGTAAAAAAATAGAGAATTTTTTAGTGATAAATTGGTGATAAAAAAGAATTCTGTAAATTCTTACTGTATGAATTTGTAAAGTAAATTTTCACTACAAATTTTAAACCCAATTATTATAAGCATTTATTAACATACAAACATAAATCGTTTGTTGTTACCAAAATATTCTTTTTTTATTTCCTTATAATAAAAAATGGAAATAAAAAACGATGAAGAAAAACTGTCAAAATATTTGTGTAATATTTGTTATTATACTTCGTATATAATTTTTGTTTATGTTAAATATTTATCTACCTGTAAATATTTAGCGCATATTTTGGAAATAAATGGAAATAAAAAACGATGAACAAACGCGCGCACAATTTGTTTGTAATATTTGTCGTTATACTACCTGTAAAAGTTGTGATTATGTTAAATATTTATCTACCTGTAAATATTTAGCGCATATTTTGGAAATAAATAGAAATCAAAAAGTAATCGCCGATATTTTAGTTTATGAGTGCGCACAATGTAATAAACCTACTTTTCTTTACTGGTTTTATTTTTTATACTCCGTTTTTTATTGGTTCTTTTAATTTTTGTCTTTTTTGAATTATTATTATTATTTCCGCCATTCTTAGTATGTTCTATTTCATCATACTCTTTTAATAACTTTTCCAGTTCATCTTGTGTTTCAGCGTTCTCTCCTATAAATACTGGTGGTGTAAATATTCCTGTAATCATTTTTTGAAAGTTTTCATTACTACCTAATTCATCTACTATTTTTAGCACTGAATTATGTATTTTTTTATGATAATCTTTATCATTTTTCTGTTTATCAAGTGCAGCACGTAATTCAGCTATTGCTAATTTTTCTTCTTCAGGACTACTCCACCATGGTTTAAATTCTCTTGCCATAGTTTTGTCTTTTTTTAATAAAGAAGTCCTTTTAATAACACGATGTTTTAATCCGCCTCTTAATACGCTACGATTAAATTCTAATAAATCATATTGTTTTAAATTATGAATATCCCAACCTTTTTCGATAATTGTATTTATAAAATCTTTCGCAATTTCATTACGATAACTATCTAAATCGCTAAATTCAGTTTCAAGAGTTAAATCTAAATATCCAGGATAATCGTATTGAATTATGTTTTTAACTCTATCGCGATTGGTTATTTGAATAGGTCGTGATAACCCAAAATCAATAATAATTGCTCTTCCCTCTAAATCACTATTTTCTTCATTTGTAAAATAATGATATTTAGTATTTATAAGAACATTACCATTATGAAAATCCCCGTGTTTATAACCGTAAGAGTGTAACTTAGTTAATTCATATAATGAAAATAATTTATATTTTCTAAAGTGTTCATCTCTTTCTAAATCTGTTAGCAATTGATAATTTTCCATAAATTCCATCATTATAAATGATATGTTATTTTCAAATAAGGTATTAATTAAACTATAATCTTTGTCATCATTAGTTCTCTGTTTCAGGTTTCCGAGTATCTTACTTTTTATATTATTCTTGATGTATTCCTTTATATTACAAATTCCAGTAATTAATGCTGGGCATAATGGTTCAAATAAAGTGCTTAGGTCTGATGATGATTTAATAAATATATCTTGTTGTGTATTAAATTCTCTTAATAGAGACGCTGTAGATGTTATATACGGTATATTTATACTATTCGTTCGATTATAACTATCTTGTTCTCCCCATAATGAAAACTTAAATAAAAATTTAATAATTGGCTTATCGAAATTACGTTGTCTAGAAACTCTACACGGTGATTTTTCCTGAAATTCTTGTTTTAATGTAGCTAATAATGTAATTCCTGAAGTTGTATTCTCTGTAAATATTTCGAAATTTGAATTATTTATGATATAGGATAATACTTTATTTATGGTCTCATATTCTGGAAGTATTCGTATTCCGCCTTTTTGTTTCATATATAATTATTGAATATATTTATTGTATACCATTAGAACCAGTGCTTTAAATGAAAAAGGTGTAAAACATTTGAATATACTTTTTGAAAAGGAAGGGGCGTGCGGGGGAAACCTTGGTTTCCCTACTAAACAAATACAAAAATCCATATAAAAACAATCCGTTATGATTTATTAATTTTTCATATAAAAAGTTCTCAAAAATGGTATTAGAAACATTGAGCGAAGAACAAGAAAACATATTAAATAACATAATAGAAGGTAAACACGTCGTAGTAGATGCTGTGGCGGGTTCAGGTAAATCCACAGTGGTTCTCTCTATCGCGGAAAAAATGCCCAAAACAGAAATCCTTCAAATGACTTATAATTCGATGTTACGATTGGAAGTAAAAGAAAAAGTGGAAATTCGGAATATAAAAAACCTGAAAGTTCATACATTTCATAGTTTAGCAGTGAAATATTACTCAGATAAAGCAATGACAGATACTGGAATAAGATATATTTTAATGAATAATTTACCACCCAATATTCCAATATCAAAGACAGACTTATTAGTAATTGATGAAGCCCAAGATATGACCATTTTGTATTTTTCATTTATCGTCAAATTTTTAAAAGATATGAATTCCCAAGTCCAAATAATGATTTTGGGTGATTATATGCAAGGTCTCTATGATTTCAAAGGTGCGGATACAAGGTTTCTAACAATGGCAGAAGAAATATGGAGAACCAGTCCATATTTAAAACCAGCAGATTTCATAAAATGTACAATGAAAATGTCCTATAGAATAACCAATCCAATGTGTTCATTTATTAATAATGTAATGTTAGGCGAGAACCGGTTAGAAGCGTGCCGAAATGGAGAACCAGTGAAATATATTCGTAATTCGAGAACCAATTTGGAAAAAATGGTAATATTCGAAGTGACAAAATTACTGGAAAGTGGTGCACAACCGAGTGATATATTCATATTAGGAGCATCAGTAAAAGGAATTAATAGTAATATTCGTAAAATGGAAAATGTATTAGTGTTACAAGGTATACCATGCCATGTTCCTATGTTTGATACTGAAAAAATCGATGAAAAAGTCATAGGTGGAAAAGTCGTTTTTTCCAGTTTTCATAGTGTAAAAGGACGGCAGCGTAAATATGTATTTATAGTAGGGTTTGATAATGGTTATATGGATTTTTATGCTCGTAATTTAACAAAATCAGAGTGCCCAAATACACTCTATGTAGCAACCACACGGGCATCACAACGCCTTTATTTATTAGAAAGCGATAATTTTACAACAGACCGACCATTAGAGTTCTTGAAAATGGGTCATTATGATATGTTAAAACAAGAATATATACATTTCAAGGGACATCCACGAAGTGTTTTTTATGTGAAAAATGGAGAACAAAAGAATGTAGAAATCATAGAAAAACATTATATAACGCCAACGGAATTAATCAAGTTCGTACCAGAAGTCGTTTTGGATAAAATATCACCTATAATAGAAAAAATATATAAGAAAGAGGAAATTGGAGAATATAGTGAAATACCCATTCCGAATATCATAAAAACCAAGCGTGGATTTGAAGAAGTGAGTGACTTAACCGGAATAGCAATACAGAGTATGTATTATGATTATATAAATTATAAGTTTAATAATGACGATGATGAAGTAATACCGAATATATTATACGATTTAATAGAGAACCATATAGGAGAATTAAAAGAAAACGAACATCATTATTTAAAAGAAATCGTCAATGAAATCAACGATGAAATGAATTCCATAAGTGATTATTTATATTTGGCGAATGTATTGATAGCATTACAAGAAAAATTATATTTTAAATTAAAACAAATCGATAAAACCGAATATACTTGGCTGTCTCCGAAAATAGTAGCACAATGTAATAGTCGTTTGGAGAACACAATCGGAAAAGAATGTGGTAAGAAAAAACCACAAATCGAGAAATTGATTATACAACAAAAAGACGAAGAAGCCCACGAAAATATCGATGAATTTTTAAGAGAAAATATTGAAACAATGGCGAAGTTTCGTTTTACAGCACGTGTGGATTTAGTAAGTGAAGATAGTGTTTGGGAGAACAAGTGCACGAGTACAATATCAATAGACCATAAATTACAACTGGTAATATATGCTTGGTTATGGAAAATGACACGACCACATAAAATGAAGAAATTCAAATTATTTAATATAAAGAGCGGCGAAGTATTAGTATTGGATGCTACTATGGAAGAGTTGAATTATATAATGATAGAATTATTGAAAGGAAAATATCTTGTTCAAGAAAAAATGACTGATAGCGAATTTTTGCATGAAACCTTGCAGGGAAACCAAGGTTTCCCCTGCGACCCCTTCCTTTGTAGGGAAACCAAGGTTTCCCCTACGACCCCTTCCTTTGTAGAAGGCATATTCAAAAAGTTGTGTTAAACCAGTTCAATTATGAAAGGAAGGGGGTCCTTGGTTTCCTTACAAGGTTTCCTGCAAAAAATTATATTTACTACAAATAAATATAATTTAATCCCGTAGAAGGAAGGGGTCGTAGGGGAAACCTTGGTTTCCCTGCATGGTTTCCCTGCATGGTTTCCCGCATTATTGTTTAATACCAGATAGTTGGTCAGGAGTTAGGAAAAATTTAAGACATTCCCAGATTTTGGCGGATTCGTTAATAGAAAAAGTGCCACGCTTTTGTGCGACAGTCAAAAAAGAAACAATGACATTGAATGCGATATTAGAGTTATTAACTTCAACATCAGTTAAAACAATAGTAGCTGGTTTCTCTTCAGGGGTTTGAGTAGTAGTTTCTACAGGGGTTTCAACACTGGCTTCAAATGGGAATTCGACATTTGCTTCAAATGGTGCTTCGACAGTAATATTTTCGGTTTCCATAATATAATTTAAATAATAATGTAATTTTTATATCGTTTATTTATTAAAATAATTATTTTTTGTTTTTGGTATGATGTAGCGAACAGAAATCCGAACATTTTAATGGGGTCCGTTTACAAACACCACCATTTTTCAATTCAAATCCACAAATATAAGAATAGCAACCATTTCCTACTGATTTCTTATTTGCCTTCCAACATTCACTGGAATAGTCGAAATCAAAATTATACCCGTGAAGATTTAAAATGGCACGCTCATTAGGAGCGTCATTTGAAATCGTAACTGGTAACTTAGTTGAAGAATTAAATGGTGTCCCATTTGAATTCTTCAACGGCGTAAATTCTAATTCACTCAATAATTGACGGGTTTTACTGCGTGTTAACATTTTAGTGATATTATAAACGAAAAATTACGAAAAATTAAGAAAAATAGAAATAGAAACAGAAAATTCAATTTTTAGACATTTATACAATAAAAATATATATAGTATAATTAGTAGAGACAAAATGATATGAATAATAATAATTCAAGTATTGATTTTGTTATTCCTCTACATCGTTATCATAATATGGTGAGAACAGTAGTAGAAGCAATCCATTTATTTTATAATCCAAGAACTATTTATATCATAACACCAGAAATAGATGTAAAAGAAATCAACGAAAAATCGAAAAATTGGATGAAAAATAAAGTGATAGCAATAAAAGAAGAAACCTTTTTTATGAAAAATTATGGATTATCTCGAACAAACATAGAGAACCTTTTTAATCAAACACCAGATGAACAAGCAAGGGAATTTGGATGGTGGTATCAACAAATAATAAAATTAGGAGCAAATAAACAAATAGAAGGATTATCAGACCCATATATCGTTTGGGATTCAGATTTAATACCATTGAATAAATGGGAAATTTATCCAACAAACAGAGAACCTGAATACAAATTCGCAATATTACAAGAAAAAGCCCGTTCACAATGGAATGTAGAACAATATAGAAGTTCTCTATATGAATTAACAGGATTATCTTTAGTAACACCAACCCCAGAAGGCACATTTGTTCCACATCATTATGTATTACACCATAAAGTATTAGAAGAAATTCATAGTTTGATACAAAATAAAAGTCAAGAAACCAAACAAAATCCCCAAACTTGGATACATAGTATAATGAATTTATCACATAGATATTACCGTTTTAGTGAATATTTAATGATATCTTCGTTTATGATGCAAAATTACCCTGAATTATTGAAATATCATCCATTTAATGAATATGGAAAAACCGGTTTTCGTATTCGAGATTCCAAAGAATTTGTAAATGATGTAGAAACCAATTGTAAAATCGAAGAAAATGGATTATCTTATCAAGAATTTTATCATTATGTTGAGAACCAGTATAAAAACCAAGAATTACCAAGTTATTTACAAATAGAACATATATAGAATTATAATATTTATCACTTGTAAATAAATATTATAGAGTTTTTAACCGCCTACTAATTTTTATCAATCCAATCAGATAGTATTTTGTAATCAATTGAATGTTTAGTTTCACATACTTCAATTTCAGCACTGTATGAAGAAATATTACCTATTCCAAATCCAGCAAAATTCCAACTAAAACCATCAAAATTTTTACTTACAATATGAATATAATATTTATTTGGTTTTATAACTATTTTATGTATATTATTTGTATTCAATATAAAATTAGTGAATTTAATAAATTTCGACATATTATATTTATTTGTCAAGTTATTTTTAAGTCAATTCTGTTATCATCTGTTTTGAAATATACTGTATTATTATTTTCCATTATAATATATAGTTTGTTATAGTTTTATATTGTTTTTTATTTTTCTTATCACTGGTATAAAATCATTGTTTGAATTTCAACGATAACACACTCTTGTATTTTTCATTCATCAATTCAATCAATTGTTCTGCTTTCAATAGTTTCTCTTTTTTAAGAATTTCGGCACCTTCATTAATAAAATCTTTCGAATTACGGATTAAAAACTCCGCATATCCATATGCATCGTTAATCAAACCAGCGACTTCAATATCAATCATTTCTTTGTATTTTTCACTCATACTGGGATAGATAACTTGCTTACCCATACCATAATAAGTAATCATTCTCTCGGCTAATTTCAAGGCTTCTTCAAAATCATTAATAGCACCAGTAGTAACACTAACATCATAGAATACTTCTTCTGCTATTCTACCAGCTAATAATATCATCAAATGTTCAAAAAGGGCTTCACGAGTAAGAATATTCGACGCAGTATTTTCAAAAACAGTATAAGCAGGGCTTTTTGGTGCGGATAAATTAATAATTACCTTGGTCATTTTAGAGTGATGTTTGGATAAAAGACCAACGACAGCGTGTCCAAGTTCGTGAATAGCAATATGGTCAATAATATCGGTAGTAAATTGGTGTTCAGTTGGCTGCCATCCAACCATCATTTTATTCAGGATTTCTTCAATATCCGAAGCAGAAATTGCTTCACGGTTTTGTTTCAAGGCATTCAACATAGCTTCATTGACCAAGTTCTCAATTTGTGCTCCTGATAAGCCATTGGATTGTTCAATAATATCATCAATCATAATGTTTTTTTCAACAGGTTTACCATTCAAATGGATATTCAAGATAGAACGACGGGTTTTTTCATCTGGATTACCGATAAAAATACGTTTATCAACACGACCAGGACGAACCAATGCGGGGTCAAGTAGGTCAGCACGATTAGTAGCACCGATTAAGAAAATACCATTGGTATTTTTGAAACCATCCAATGCGACTAATAGTTCATTGAGTGTACTATCACGCTCGGAAGTGGATAACTCACCTTCACTAGAGCGTTTTCTACCGACAGCATCAATTTCATCGATGAATACAATACAAGGGATGTTTTCTTTTGCTAATTTGAAGAGTTCTCGAATGCGACTGGAACCAACACCGACGTATTTTTCTTGAAATTCCGAACCAGAAACAGCAATAAAATTGGTTTGGGCTTCACCTGCCAACGCTTTTGCAAATAGAGTTTTACCATTTCCGGGTGGGCCTTCAAAAATAAGACCTTTTGGTGTACGGACATTGTATTTGGAATATTTGGTATAATTGGAAATAATATCGACACATTGTTCTAATTCTTGTTTAATATTATCGTATCCACCAATACTGGAAAAATTATAGAGTGATTTATTGATAACTTCGAAATTTTCGGATTTTTTACCACCATTTCTATTTCCCCAGTTTCTGGTATGTGAAGGTTCACCATTATTCCCAACAGCAGCACGCCTAAAATCATCGTCATCTTCTGGGTCATTGTATTTCAATCCAAAACCTAATCCAAGACCTAATTGTTCAATGGTACCTTTATTGATAATGATGCGAACAGTAGTATTTTTATTATTCATATTTCCATAAAGATTAGCTAAATCATCGATATTATCTTCTTCAATATTACCACCATTTAAAATTTCGTTTGTTTGTTCAGTAATGTTCTTCGAGTTCAATCGTTTGATATAATGCTCGTGATAATTTGGTGAAAATGGATATTTACGAGAAAATATTTGAAGTTGTCTTCTGTCTCGATTAGAAATCTTAGTAAATAAGAACGGATTGACAAAACTAACACCCAACAAGAATATTAAGAAAAAACTTTTCATTATAATATAATTGATTATTTTTTTACACCCTTTTCAAAATATTATATTTATTTTTTGGTATAAATATAATAAAATATTATTTCATCCAATGTTCTCAATAGTCAAGTAAAAACACTCGAACAACAAACATTAACAATATTTGTATTGTGCAAGTTTATTTTTGAGATTAGTAGTAGCTGTTTTGAGAACATTGGAAGTGTTTTTGAGTTCTGTACTTGATTGAGTAATAAATTGAATATCAGTATTATTATCAAGAGCAACACTGATGCCGTGTTCACATAATAAATTCCAATTATCAATGGTTTCAACAGCTTTATGAATAATATTTTTTTCAGCAGTGGATAATTCAGCGTCGCTTGGAGCAGCAAAACTAGCATCAACAAAATGCCCAATGTATTGCATAGCACAGTTGACTTCAGCCATAACACCTTCGATAATTACTTTTGTATCGTGTGCGGATTTTGGTAATTTAACAGTGGTAGTAGCCAAAATGGTTTCTTTGAATTTACCGAAAATATTGGATAAATTGACGATTTTACTAAGGGCAGATGCTATGGCAGATAAAAATGCGAAATCATCGATAATATTGACTTGATGAAGTTTGATAATAAAACCATTGAATACAGCACTGAGTTCATCGGCGGCTCTACCGAAATCTTCAAACCCTTCAATATCGATATCTAATTGCATTTGTTTTGTTTCATTGGCGATTTTAGCAGCAGCATTAAAGAGATTATTATAGTCATCAATCGAACCTTTACCGTGGAAATCGGAACATTGAATTTGACTGGCATATAGTTTGATTTGTGAGAGAACCGCAGCAGTTTGGATGTTTGTTTCGTCGTCATATGTGGTAATTACTTGAGCGAGATTTTCGTGAATATCAGGGTCATATAATGCAGGAAGTGTGGTGTCAAAAGTTCCAATTGTAACATTGGACCCATCTATTGAAACACCTTGTTGAAATTTGATTTCATAACCAGAACCATCAATGGTAGTATTGAGTGAAAAATCAACAATAGGTGGGATAATGATATTTGCAGAGCAATCTAAGTCGTTTTCTTCTTCTGTAGTATTCGAGTTAATAATAACAGAAAAAGATAAGTCTGTAATATTAGCAGATGGGTCAAAAAATGAGTTGAATGAAGGGTCGTTTTGACTGGTAATTGTAATATTACCATTAGAACGAGGGCTGCTGTTGTTGTTGTTACTGTTGTTACTGTTGCCGCTGGTATTTTTTCGTGGTGAACTCATATATAGTTTATTTTATAAAATAAATTATACAAATATTTTACTATCTAAAACATACACCATAAATGGTAAGAAATAATACAATTGTATTAACAATAATACAATTATAATATGAAAACACGCAAATAATCTATGCAACTATTTCAATAAACAATAGAATAGTTTGCATAGAAATGTGATACATATATTACACAGGTCAATTGTGTAATGATGTAACACAGAACATTCATTACAAAACATCGAAAAACATTCAATACAAAACAGTAAAACACAAACTGTTGAAAACATCAAAATCAATTAGTCGCTTGTGAAACAATCGCAACAGTATTATTTTTACGCACACAACCACGTTTATGTGCTGCCAATGCTTTCAAATTATTGGCATTAAACGCTTTACATAAATCACATTTAAAACCCTGCTTCTGTATTTGAGTAGTAAATTTCGTAGATAAATATTTATCCAAACAAGGAAACCGAACTTCGTCGATTTGAGAGAGAACCTTCTTTTGGCAGTCTTTATACACGCCTATTAAAGCTTCTTTTTGCGAAATAAATAACTGATATTCTTTATTAATATCATTCAAAACAGTGGTAGGGATGGTGTTTTCATCATTTTGCGAATTAAATTCTTGTAATTTGGATGATAAATTATCAATAATATCAATAGCGATTTTGATTTTATCTTGTGAATAATCAGTATTTTGAATATAAACAATCATATTACCATTAAAATAATCAATATGGTAATTGGGTTTGGATGAAATACCACTATTATGTGAAACAAACACACCATGACAATTATTATCTTCAACGAATTTAACAAAATTATTGATATCATCGGGTTCGATATTCAAGTCATTATCTTTATTCGCAAAGAGAACCTTGGGTTTATTCGGTCGTTTCATAGATAATGTATATAATCCATATGAGTTAGTCACCTGTGTAACATCACTGGTACAATACATTTGATTAAGTATATATTTTAATTGATATCCACTATTATGGACTTGTTTTCGTGTCGAATTATTTTTAAGGCTATTAATAATACGTTCCTCGCATGTAGAAAGCAGACAAGTCATCGGGTCTTGGAAAAGTTCCTTGACTATTTGTGAGTTGATAGAGTTATTCGTGTTTTGTGATAAGAGTTTTTCAAGTAAGTCGATAATAATCAAATTGATATTTTCAAAGTCGATTTCCGAGTGGCTTTTATAAAAAGAGAGAATGCGGGGATTTGTAGTTTCCATTGTATTATAGAACCTTATATATAGAATATAGAAAACTTTTATATGATTTGAACTTATTGTTGAAAAATGGCTACTTAAAAAAAGATTGTAATGATGATTTTTAAAATACTTTATTATCCACTTAACTGATATTTTTTACTTATTTTGTCCAGCGTGATACAACGGTTACGTCATCGTTACACGTTTCAGTTATTTTTATTATAAGAATACAATAAAAATATTATTTGTTCAATTTATGTTTTTCAAGTTCTCCTTGTAGAAAATAAATTTCTTTTGATTTATCCATAATGGTCTTTAATAATTCATTGTTTTTATTTTGTAAATGAGATAGTATTTCACTATTATCATTATTATATATTGTATTATCACCTGTATTATTTGTATTTTCGTTTGTATTATTATCATTATAATTAGAATGGTTTTCGCCCCCATTATGATTTAATTCATAACATTCGTGTAATCGATGTTTCAATCTATCATTTTCATTTTGTAAATAATTAAATCGATGCCAAAGTTCAGTATATTTTGTTTTCCAGAAAGCGTTTTCATATGAAATTCCATTCAAATAATTATTCAAATATTTACTATCGAATTCTGGCATAATATAACTTGATTGCGATGTTTTATATAAAATAAAAATAAAAAAATTTCAACAAAAAATCATATTTTTCACATTAATCAATATTTCTAAAGCAAATATGGTATAGTGGTTTTACAGAAATTACAATTATGGTGTTATTAATTACAATTATAAAATACAATCACAAATTTGAATTTGTAATTACAACTGTATCAGACCATTTATGGTGTATATTTTTTAGCAAAAATTCTGTAAATTATTTTCTATACCAATATTATATGTCATTACCGACAAACCCAGCGATGCCTTCATGGCAAAACAATGTCTACCCTCCTTACAATCCTTACTCTCTTGACCCAAGTCAAATCTTGGCTGCTATGCAAAATAATGCATTAACAACCAATATTTACGAGTCAACAAACAAGACCATTGGAACAGTCAATGATGCTCAAAGACTATTAACAAGTGAACTTGCTGGTGTTAATAAAAACTTGTACGATGCCAATATGCAAAACGCTATTGCTATTGAAAGAAATGGTGCTAATAATATGGCAACAACCGAACGTGTTAATAACCAATTAGCAACTGCTGTTGAAAGGACATCAGCTAATGGTATGGCAACAACAGAACGTGTTAATAGTCAATTAGCCACTGCTGTTGAAAGAAATGGTGCTAATAATATGGCAACAACTGAACGTGTTAATGGTCAAATATCAAGTGCTGTTGAAAGAAACGGTGGAAATATCACAACCGCAATTGAAAGAGTTGCTGGTGAAGGTCGTTTAACCACCACTATTACCGATGCCGCTTCAAGACAAGCTGCCAATGATAGTGCTCGTGATATTCTAAGAGCCGTTGATAAAAATGGTATGGAAGCAGTTGGAACTGTCAAAGATACTTTTACTGGTTTATTAGGTGCTATTGAAAGAAATGCCGGTGAAAATCGTGTTCAAACGCTTACATCATCTGGTATATTAAGTAATACATTAACCGATGTTCGTCATTCAATATTAAATGATGTCAACCGTAGTGCAAGTGAAATATTAGCTTCTAATCAACAAAATTTGAATGTTTTAACAAAACACGTCACTGATGGTGCTTGGGAAGGAAGAACCGCAATGTCTGCTGGTTTCCAAAATATTAGTGAAGAACATTTGAGAACAAAACACGACATTGCAAACCAATCAGCTCAAAATTATGCTTCTACCTTATTAGAAGGCCAAAAGAATTTGAATTTCCTTACAAGTAAAGTCGATAACCAATTTGCTGCTATGATTAGTAAATCTGATACTCATTATTCTTCTTTAATGTTAGAAGCCCAAAAAACCGCATCTCTACTTGATAATAAAGCAGACCATCACTTTGCTTCTTTAATGTTAGAACAACAAAAATCATCTCATGTATCTGATAGTAAAGCCGATAACCATTTTGCTGCTCTATTAAGTAAACAAGATAACCAATTTGCTGCTCTATTATTAGAACAACAAAAGGCAAAGGAATGCTTGACATTACAATTACAAGAAGCCAAATACGAGGCTCTTAAGAACAAACAAGATTTATCCAAAGAAATCGGTGATTGCTGTTGCGAAGTCAAACAAAAGATTGACCAACGCACACAAGATGTTATCAACACTGTTGATACCCTTGATAGAAACAGACTTCGTGATGATTTGACTGTATCCAATAACGAAAATAATCTATTAAAAATCCTTGACTGGTATGATGATAGAGGATATGGTGGTTATGGTAGAGATAGAGGTGACAGAGGGGGGTCAAGAGGCCGTCGTTGAAGGTTAAGTGGTTCGTCAAGAAAATCATCATCATCATCATCAAGAAGTCGTAGTAGGTCTTCAAGTAGTTCAAGTTCAGATGAAGAAAATTCAGATACATCATCATCGTGTTTAAATTCGTTTACCAGTAGTTCTTCCAGTAGTAGTTCAAGTAGTTCATCTTCCGATAGTTCAAGTAGTTCATCATCAGATACTGATACAGAAAGTGAAAGAAGGTCAAGAAACAATCGCGGTAATGATTATTATATTAGAAAAAGTTCAAATTCAAGAGTAAGAAATATTAGAAATTCTCCTTTTTTTAGACAAAATAATCCATTAAGAAACCGAAGTAAACATGAACATAAACCAAAAGAACAAGAAGAACAAAAGGAACAAGAACATTCACAAGAACATTCACAAGAACATTCACAAGAACATTCACAAGAACATTCACAAGAACATTCCAACGAACATTCACAAGAACATTCACAAGAACATTTCAGCCATCATTCTTCAGAACATTCAAGCGAACTTTCATCAGACCATTCTCATTCATCAGAACATTTACACGAACATTCGAGCCATCATTCATCATGATGGGAAGAAGGTACTGAACCAGAACAAAATAAATTATGTATACAATCGGAACAAATAATTTATTTTGATACACAATTAGGACTATTAGAAAAATCAAAAAATTATTCATTCAATGGTGTTACACTAACCGCATATGGATTTATAAAATTACCAATCAATGATATAGCAACCAATTTATATTCAAATAATATAACAACAGATAAGAATGGATTAGGATTGGCAATTGATGTAGACCACGAAATAAATAAATCAACTTATATACAATTAGATTTATCAGGTATAATATATAGAATAGTAGATGGTTCAGTGCCAAACATAACAATCAAAGATATTCAAAAACACGAAGGTTTTTCATTGTATGGTTCAAATGAATTAGGTTCTCAAGGTGTATTATTATATTCTTCAAAAGATAATCCATCCACACAAACAGTTCCAATACCATTTATAACAGATTATCGGTTTATTTCAGTAACAGCATCTGGTGAATTAGAAGGAGCAAATATAATACTTCATTCAATTGATTATATTATTTGTGATACAAATCCCAGTATTCCCATTATATCATTGTAGATGTAAAATAATTGAATTAATAAATAAAATAGAACACATGAGTATGTATATAGATATAAATTTGTTAATAAATGAAGAATTAAAATTAATAATAACATTACAAGATGATATAGATAATTTTTTAAAAGAAATAATAATTTTATTTTTACAAAAATTAATAAAAAACTTATGTAAAACAGTAAAAATAATAACACTCGGCGATAAATGTAGTAATTGCGACGAATAATGATGATTGGCGAACCACCTTATAATAATAATAAATATTTAATTTAATATTATTTTTATTTACATATTACTGTCTTGAACATTGTAACTCTAATGTAGCGGTTTCAAATATTCTCTTGATTAACAACTACATAGATTGAAAGTAATGACATTGAATGTAATATTACCATTTGAAGTTCCGATAGAAATATAACGAAATGGAATTGAACCATATAAATAAATATCACCGGTCTTACTTAAATCAGTCATATTATATGATGGAATAACTATTACTTTAGAAGAATTTGCGTCGGTATTATCAGTTGTATTTTTATAGGTATATAGTTGAGTTCCTTTTAACCCTAATGTATTTGAACCATAAATAATAAAATCTTCACCAAGTTGAATACTACCAATTTTTATAGTTGGATTAGCACATTTACTTGTTTTAACTCTAATATAATCACCCAAATCAATTTGAGCAAAATGTAATGCATCAATTTCATTATTACCACCAAGGTCATTTACAAAACCAATACCATTTTCGTGTGAAGGGGTTTCGCCGATGTTGATATACAAACGACTTGGTAATCCAGCTGTGTCAAAACCATAAACTATATAATTCATTATATTTGGTATTGAATAAATTAATTTTACGTCCTGTGGGCCACCACTTGTATCAGTTGTGAATGTATTGACATATTGTATACAAGTACAATCACCTGCTGGTCCAGTTGGACCAATTAAGCCAGTAGCACCAGTAAACCCTTGTGGGCCAGTAAACCCTTGTGGGCCAGAAGCACCAGTAGCACCAGTATGACCAGAAGCACCAGTAGCACCCATTGAGCCAGAAGCACCAGTAGCACCCATTGAGCCAGAAGCACCAGTAGCACCTGTAAGACCTTGTGCGCCAGTAAACCCTTGTGTACCAGCTGCGCCAGTAGCACCGGTAAGACCTTGTGCACCAGTAGGTCCAATAGGGCCTATATCACCATTTTTTCCGTCTTTTCCATCTTTACCATCTTCGCCATCACATCCATCACATCCATCTTTACCATTTTCACCATTTTTTCCGTCTTTTCCATCTTTACCATTTTCACCATCTGTACCATTACGACCATCTTTACCATTTTCACCATCTTTACCATTACGTCCATCTTTACCATTACGTCCATCTTCACCATCACAACCATCTTCACCATCCTTTCCATCTTTTCCATCACGGCCATCTTTACCATCACGACCGTCTTCACCATCACAACCATCTTCCCCATCCTTTCCATCTTTTCCATCTTTACCATTTTCACCGTCTTTTCCATCACGGCCATCTTTACCATTACGACCATCACGACCATCTTCGCCATTTTTACCATTTTTGCCATTTTCACCGTCTTTACCATCTTTTCCATCACGACCATCACGTCCATCTTCGCCATCTTTACCATTTTCACCGTCTTTACCATCACGTCCATCTTTACCATCACGACCATTTTTACCATCTTTACCATTTTCACCGTCTGTACCATCTTGTCCATCTAATCCATTTTTACCATCTTTACCTGCTGTACCATCTTTGCAACAATGATTTTTTTTGCTACAAGACTTTTTAGAGCTACAATTATTTTTACCAGACTTTTTTTTATCACACTTTTTATTATCACACTTTTTATTATCACAACTTTTGGAATGTTCATTACATTCATCATCCGAATTATAACAGTCAACTGGCATATAATAAAATATTATTATATATCAATAATATACAATATAAAAAATACGAAAATAATGTCGCCTATATTACCGTTTACGCAGTGAAAAAAATACATATATAAAATTATAAATACAAATGTAATTTTATACAAATTATAAAAAATATATATTGGAAATCAAATTATTGTATAAAGACAATAAATTACCAATAATTTCGCTATTTAATGTTCCAGTAATATACATATCAAACCCGATATTCATTAACTCTCTAACAAAATTCGAATTTTCAGGAATAGTATAACCATCATCGCTTACTATAAAAATAGTATTTCGACTTTGCTCTAAGTGTTCTAATATATAATCACTATTCATAGTATAAATACAAATATCATAATTTTCAAAATTGACTTCACTGAGTTCGTCATAATCACTTTCGTAATCAAGCATAACATTATCAAAGTTTGAAAATAGTTCTTGAATATGTATGCATTTATCAACCGACTTATGAATATACATAACTTTGATATAATTACTCATATAGTAGTGGATAGAAGGTTTATATTATAGTAAAATATTTATAAATTTACACATAAAAATAACTTTAAGAACACTGTTTGATAGTAATAGTAATACAATTAGCATCATTTTTTACTTCAATATTTTTTTCGGGTTCTGGTTGACATTTACATTTCTTAGGTTTATCGCATTTCTTAGGTTTATCACATTTATCGCATTTTTTGGATTTTGGTTTTGTATAACTTTCTCGTTTTTTACGTTTATCACAAACATTACACCCGCTACAACCACTACAATCACTTTCACTATCATAACAATCGCTATCACGATTTCGTCTGCTTGACATTTTAATTTATATTATATTACAATAAAAAAATATTTTACAAAATAATTATTACTATATATGCTTTTATAAAAGAACGAAAAAAATAAAACTGTAAATTAGTGATTACAAATAATAAAAGTTCTCAACTATGTAAAAGTAAAATGGTAATAGTAGCATTGATTTGAGAAATAGGAAATCCAACAGCACTTGCATCATAAAGTGTAATATAACCTGTTCCGCCGAGTGTATTATTAATTAATTCAATATTACAAGCATAACCAGTAGGAGATAAATTAGTTTGAAAAGTCATATCATTATCACCGATGTATAAAATCAATGAAGACGAATTTTGTGTAGTTCCACTAAGAGAACCAATGGTGCTACCAGGGACAATAGAAGTCGAATTTTTATATAAAGAAAATTGGCATCCTTCAATATGATATAAATTAATATAAACAAAATAATGACCGGTTCTCCAAAAGAGTAATTGAGAACTATTTGGTAAATGAACACAATCCCCCAAAATAGAATTATTGAAATCGAAAATAACAGGATTATTCGAATTGATTTGTTGTTGAGATGTGCTATAAACATTCAAAAAAGTATTTGAAAAATTATTATAGACCATTGAAGTTGGGCCAGTTGGCCCAGTAGGCCCAAGAGAACCCACTTCACCTGTCATACCCATTGGGCCGGTAGGCCCAGTGCTACCAGTACAACCAGTAAATCCGGTATAATAAAAATATTCACGAATACTCTGGCAATATTTTACTTCATTACCATTCGAAGTTTCACTGATAAAACACTCGGATACATCAAATGGTTGAAAAATATTGATAGATAAATCGACATCATTTAATACAATTGAGTTCTCCATATAACTATAATCAATAGTAATATAAAATTATTGTTTATATTACTAAATATCAAAGCATTTATGAGTTTATAAAAATAGAATATTAATTACAAAATTACACTTATGAATTTATAAAAAACTTACAAAAAAACAAAAACAAAATTACAATGGGCCGATTTTATCATAAAAAACACGCTCATTATTTATCCAATAATGGTTCTCATCATTACTAATATCATTAATCAATTCTATACATTTTGAAGAAAAGAATTGAGAACTTTCTTTTGGTAATAACGAAGGTAAATTATTAATAGCAATAATATCGACGAATTCATTATATTGAAACACAGGGTTCTCCCAAGTAGTATTTTCACTATAGATTTGAATAGGATTATTTTGTTTCGAATAATCACAACTGATATCACAAATAATGATAGATTTATCAAACACAGTATCTTTATCGAACCATATTTCGTTGGATAATTCGTGTAAATTAATACAATTGAATAAAAAATCGCTGTTTTTCAGGTTGGATTTATCACTATTTCTATCATAAGTAGTATATTGTAAGTCTAATTTATCCAGAATAAATGTAACACCATTACCACAATTACCATTTGCACCAATAATACATATGGTTAATTCCTCAAAAAGATGCTTATTTTCATAAAGTTCTCTCAATACATCATAAATATCATTCCAATGAGATAAATTGGATAATCGAGAACCACATTGTTTCAATGAATAATGTAATAATGTTAATAAAGCACCAGTAATTCCAGCATAGAGACCGAATGAAATAAGGCGTTTATTATCATTATTATAGAAATATTCAAAATCATAAATGACACTTTTGGAATTCAAAAACGAGTTCAAGATATGTTGAGAATTATGCTGATTTTTATAACAATGAGCAAAATAAAGATGTTTATGATTGTTTAATTTATCAAGTTCTCGAATTTCTTTTAAACCAATTATTAAAGCAAATTGAAAATCTGGATGAAACCAAGGTTTGTTTGTAATAATCGCACCTTGATTAAGGTATTCATTATCAGTAAAAATACGATTTTTAGAAGGTTCAACAAAAACAGAAAACCCATTTTCCATTAATATGGGAACATGTGTAGGTATAATAGGGGTTCTTTTTTCATTTTCATTTATTTCGCACCGTAAATATATTATTTTTATTTTATTAAATTCAAAATCCATTATATATATATTATATTTTATATTCAAAAACTATAATATAATACTAAAATAATTGTAATTAGTAATATAAACCAATAAAAAATATGTATAATAATTATACAAAAGATGGATGATTTTGTCATAATAACTAAAGGAAATGGGGATGTCAATGAAATGGAAAAGAAACATTTGAAATACAGAGAACAATATAAGCCAAACACACTATATTGGGGGTTGGGAATAGAAAATGAATTATATTTAGAATTTGAAAAAAAATGTGAAGTAAGAAATGAATTATTTTTAAGACAATGTAAACGAGAACGTTATAGTGTAGATTATTATGAAAATTATAAAAAACCATATTTATTGAATGCATTGCACCATTTTATTCATGGAACAAAAACAATAAACATACCAATATTGATGAATTCACATAGTTTCACCAAGACAGATAAAAATAATAGTTCAAAGACACTTTATACAAAATTAACGGAACCCAACCCAGAATATAATGGTGAAACATTATTAGAAACATTACAAAAAGAAAGCGAATATTTCAAAAATACGATTGATAATGAGTGGTTATTTGATGGAGATACAGTCGAGTTTAATACAATTAACTATTTTAATAGAACATTACCAGAAGTAGTCAGTGAATTATCAAATAATAAGAAGACATTTATCACCGAATTAAACGATTTCTTTAAAAAATATGAATTATTTAGAGAACACGGAGAAATAAAAATAATGGAACATAATTACCCATTTGTAACATTTATGACAAATTTTAAGAATATAACGATGTTTAATAATGGAACATTACATTATAATTTAACATTACCAACAGAATTAGATGAAAAAGCAGAGATAAAAGATATGCCAAAATTTATCAAAGACCATAAGAAGGGAATAAAAATAATTCAGTGGATGGAGCCATTTATAGTATCTGTATTTGGAACTCCTGACCCATTTGCTATTATGGAAAATCATAAAGATAATATTAAGTTCTCGAAGGCATCACAAAGGGCCGCTGTATCCAGATATATAAGCATTGGAACATATAATACAGATGAAATGTTAAAGGGCAAAATATTATCAAGACCCATTAGTGACTTGGCTTGTAATGATTTACCAAATTGGTGGTTTAATGAATATTATAAGAATATCTCTTATGTGAAATTGGATGAAATCGGTTATGATATTAATTTTAACAAACATTATAACCACGGTATTGAAGTACGATTTTTAGAACATATAACAGAAAAGATAAAGATGTTTGAAGCGTTTGAATTCATTATATATTTGATGGATTTTATATTGGACAACGATGATATAGATAAATATGGAAATCCAATATTGGATAAGATATGGAATGATATTGTTTTGAACACGGTAATTCATGGAAAAGATTATGAATTGAAGAAGAATGAAAAAGAATTATATGAAAAGATTTTTAAGTTTAAAATTCGTCATAAGAAAATGGGTGATGTTTATTATGAAATATATTATTATTTATTATTGAAATATAATAATTTTGAGAACACACATCGAGATAATATATATAAATTACAGCCGGTCGGTAAGTATTCGGCAATTGCATTAAAATCACAAGTAAAAATAATAAATAATAAATATTTACCACATATTGAGAAACACGATGGAGAACATCACCAAAGTTTTTTTATGAGATGTTACAAAATGATTAAAAGTATTCTGTAGTTGCGGGAAACCAAGGTTTCCCCGCACGCCCCTTCCTTGCAGGGAAACCAAGGTTTCCCCTGCGACCCCTTCCTTCTATGTGAAACTTTACGGGAAACCAAGATTTCCCCGTGCTTCCCTTTCAAAAGAATTTGTTAAACTGATTTTAATTAAGAAAGGAAGGGGCGTGCGGGGAAACCTTGGTTTCCCGCAAGGTTTCCCTACAAGGTTTCCCTACATAAAACTACTTCCTTGAGAACATTTTTCATTATCTTTTCACGGTATTTGTCTTCTTCATCTTTTCCTTTTCCACCTAATGCAACAGCCGCCAATTTAAAGAAATGTTGGTTTTCTTTTGTATTGTTCTCCCTGCATTCTGGGTATTTTTCCTGCCATTTTTCGTGTTGCTTTAAATTCAATTCTGCTATGCGGTCAATGGTCCATTTCAATTTCTGTTTTTCATTGTTCTCTTTTTCCCATATATTGTTGTCTTTAATATATACAGTTTCTCTTTTCAAGTCCGTACAATGAATGGGGAGTTTTTCTGTTTCGAGTTTCTTTAGTTCTTTTATGAAAATACGAGAAATACCATCTATGAAACCTAATTTTCCGGTTGTTTCAAAATCATCTGTTGTTAGTTTCAATGAATTGACGAAATCCATTATATTCATAGCA
>Ga0136644_10000743_pt1 | contig 26162 bp, 26 predicted proteins | sample C_130820_EF_Meta_FD_94780 | JGI IMG/M metagenome (GOLD analysis project Ga0136644, IMG submission 94780) | Freshwater microbial communities from Lake Croche, Canada to study carbon cycling - C_130820_EF_MetaG (v2) (version 2) | ecosystem: Environmental > Aquatic > Freshwater > Lake | place...
GTCTGGACCTGCTCTCGGCTGACCGCCTCGAGGAATCTGACCTCCGAGCCGTCATCGGCGCCCTGCGTATGGCGGCTTCACTGGAGCGCATGGGCGACCTTGCCGAGCACGTCGCCAAGCAGGCGAGATTGCGCTACCCGCGGTCGTCGATCCCCGGGGAGGTGCGGCCCATTTTCACCCGGATGGGCGAACTCGCCGAGCAGATCGTGACCAAGACCGGCACGATCATCCAGACGCGAGATGTGGACCTGACCGCTGAGATCGGGCGAGAAGACACCGAGGTCGACAAGCTCCACCGCGACCTCTTCACGATTGTGCTGTCCCCCGCGTGGACTCACGGGGTGGAAGCGGCCATCGATGTCACCCTCCTTTCGCGTTATTACGAGCGCTACGCCGACCACGCTGTTTCCGTGACCCGCCGGGTCATCACCATCGTGACCGGCGAGCCCTATGTGGCCGTATCGCTTGACTAGCCGTTCCCTTCCTCATACGTCACACTGGTCCGTCGGCTCAGCAGGTACTAGGGAGGTGCAGGGTGACGATCAGTCCCTTGCGTCGACTCCCGCGCCGTCTCGCCGTTCTCAGCGTGCACACCTCACCCCTGGATCAGCCGGGCACAGGTGATGCCGGCGGCTTGAACGTCTATGTCGTCGAAACGTCCAAGCGACTGGCCGATGCCGGCGTCGAGGTGGAGATCTTCACCCGGGCCACGTCGTCTGCCTTGCCGCCCACGGTCGAACTCACACCCGGTGTTCTCGTGCGCCATGTCACGGCCGGTCCTTTTGAAGGCCTTCTCAAACAGGACCTGCCCGGACAGCTGTGCGCCGTCACCGCAGGAGTCATGCGCGCCGAGGCATCTCGGTCCGAAGGCTGGTACGACCTCATCCATTCGCACTACTGGCTGTCCGGTCAGGTGGGCTGGCTGGCCAAAGAGCGCTGGAACGTTCCGCTGGTGAACACGATGCACACCATGGCCCGCGTCAAGAACCGCGACCTCGCGGCCGGTGACAGTGCCGAACCCCAGGTGCGTGCGATCGGCGAGCAGCAGGTCGTGGACGCCTCCGACCGGCTCATCGCCAACACGGCAGACGAGAAGCGCGACCTTGTCGAGTTGTACAACGCGGATCCGGCTCGCATTGACATTGTTCATCCGGGCGTCGACCTCGACTTGTTCTCCCCCACCGGCAGATCGCAGGCTCGTCAGCGTCACAACGTTCGCGAGGACGCCATCGTGCTGCTCTTCGTCGGTCGCATCCAGCCACTCAAAGCGCCGGACCTCTTACTCGAGGCCGCCGCAGAACTCATCCGTCGAGATCCTGCAATTCGCAGCCGGCTTGTCGTGGTGATCTGCGGTGGACCTTCGGGAAGTGGCCTTGATCGACCTACCGCACTGACTGATCTAGCCGATGCTCTGGGAATTGCAGATGTCGTCCGTTTCGAACCACCCTCGCACCGCGAATCACTCGCCGATTGGTATCGAGCAGCGGATGTGAGCGTTGTGCCTTCGCATTCGGAGTCCTTCGGTCTCGTCGCTGTCGAGGCACAGGCGTGCGGTACCCCTGTTGTCGCTGCGGCGGTCGGCGGCCTCGTTACCGCCGTCGCGGATGGCGTTAGCGGTGTGCTGATTCCCAGCCACGATCCACGCGCCTTTGCCGACGCCATTGACAGACTTGTACGCGATCGCGGTCGCTGGCTGGAGTTATCTGCCGGGGCGCGCATGCACGCCAGTTCGTTCGGGTGGGAAGGCACAACCGCAGGTCTGCTCAATTCGTACGCGGCCGCCATCGCTAACCATGCACAGCAGCGCCATGGCGCTGCGTCGGTGTCATGAACGAATCGGCCTCATCGGCTATCCGCGCGTGGCTTGACCAGTCCGGTTTGGACTGGGAAGACGCCCCGCCAAGTACCTTCGTCGTCACTCTGCCTGGCGAACACAAACTCCACACGACAGTGTCACTGTCCATCGGTGATCATGCAGTGACGATCAATGCGTTCGTGGCCAGGCATCCAGACGAGAACGTCGATGCCGTGCACCGCTGGCTACTCGAACGCAATCGCCGCACGTACGTCGTCTCATTTGCCATCGACCCACTAGGAGACATCTATCTGGCCGGCAAGCTTCCACTGCATGCGGTCACGGTCGACGAACTCGATCGCGTGATGGGCTCTGTGCTGGAGTACTCGGATGGTTCGTTCAACACCCTTCTCGAACTGGGATTCGCGTCCGCGATCAAGCGCGAGTGGGCGTGGCGCCTGTCGCGCGGCGAATCCACCGACAACCTCGCGGCATTCGCCCACCTCGCCGAACCAATCTGATACCGCCAGAGTTGTGTACGGCAGGATGAGCGCATGCCGACCTTGATTCTGCTGCGCCACGGCGAGAGCGAATGGAATGCCAAGAACCTATTCACCGGTTGGGTCGATGTCGACCTCAACGACAAGGGAATAGGGGAGGCACGCAGAGGCGGCGAACTTCTCGCCGAGTCGGGGATCCTTCCCGATGTCGTGCACACCTCTCTCCTGAAGCGTGCGATCAAGACTTCCCAACTTGCACTTGAGGCCTGCGACCGCATGTGGATTCCTGTGCAGCGCAACTGGCGACTCAATGAGCGGCACTACGGGGCACTTCAGGGAAAGAACAAGAAAGAGACGCTCGACCTCTACGGTGAAGAGCAGTTCATGCTGTGGCGTCGGTCCTACGACGTGCCGCCTCCCCCGATCGACCCGGACGATCCCTGGGCCCAGACCCATGATCCGCGATACGCGGCACTGCCGCCGGACGCCCGGCCGGCCACCGAGTGCCTGGCAGATGTGGTCGCGCGCATGATTCCGTACTGGGAAGACGTGATCGTTGCCGAGGACCTCCGCGCCGACAAGACCGTCCTGGTCGCAGCACACGGCAATTCGTTGCGTGCTCTGGTCATGCACCTCGACGGGATTTCCGACACTGAGATTGCCGGACTCAATATCCCTACCGGCATCCCGCTGGTGTATCGACTCAACAGCGATATGCGTCCGACGGTTCCCGGTGGTGAGTACCTCGACCCCGCTGCCGCGGCCAGCGCAGCAGCAGCAGTAGCCAATCAAGGTCGCTAGAGAAACGCCTGACGCTAGCGGCGGGTGATGTTGATGATGCGCTGCCGAACGTCGAAGACGTAGACAAGCGCGGCGACGATGCCGGCAAGTCCGAAAATGTTGAGGACGAACGACGGCAGGAGCCCCAGCAGGAGCGCCAGTCCAGTGATGATCAACCACAGCACCTTGGACTGCCGGCTCACCGCCGGGAAGGCGGCCGCTGGCCGGCGCAGGCAGTCGATGAACGCAAACCCCTTGAGGGCCACCGTGACAACCCAGATGATGAGGATCACGAAGTTCTGCACCGCACCGAACATGTCATGCACCTTCCCTATGTACGAACCTGGTCGCGGGATTCTGACGTTCGTCGAAGCCGATCAGGTGCCCTAAGTATCGGTCAGGGGTTGCGCGAACGCGAACCCACCCATGACAAGGTGAGGGCATGCGGGCGGTGGTGCAGCGGGCGCACGGGGCACATGTGCAGGTGGACGGCCTCACCGTCGGATCCTTTGAGGGCCCCGGGTTGGTGGTCCTCGTCGGGGTCACACACGATGATTCCGTTTCACGGGCGCAGCGCTTGGCCGACAAGGTGTACGACCTGCGCATCTTCGACGGAGGCGAAGGACCCGAACTCTCAGCCGCCGACCTCCATCTGCCTGTTCTCGTCATCAGTCAGTTCACGCTGTATGCCGACACGCGCAAAGGCAGGCGCCCCACCTGGGACAACGCGGCACCTCGACCGGTGGCTGAGCCGCTCGTCGACGCTGTGGTCACCCACCTTCGCGACCGCGGTGTCGCGGTATCCACGGGAATCTTTGGAGCCGACATGAAGGTGTCGCTGGTGAACGATGGACCAATCACCATCCAGCTTGAAATTGCCGACTAGGGCGTGACGACGTTTTGTACCGTGGCATTGATGTAGTTGTGCCGCGTTGGTACGCGCACAGGAGCATCCGGTTCTACTTTGCGATTGATGACCGCAGTGGCGATCGGACCTAACTCGTAATGTTGGGCCGCTGAACCAATGAAGCCAATCGGTTGCCCGTTGAACCACACCTGATCCTCGTGTCGCGGGAGCTCCTCTTCGCTGCCGTCCAGGTGCAACAGGACAAGACGTCGAGGTGCATGTCCGAGATTGTGGACTCGCGCCACAGCCTCCTGTCCGCGATAGCAGCCCTTGGACAAATGCACTGCCGGCCCGATCCAGCCCACTTCGTGCGGCAGGGTGCGATGGTCGGTGTCACGACCGACCCGCGGCACTGCGGCTGCGATCCGGAGTGCTTCAAGGGCCCACGTGCCCGCGACATCGTCACCGAGAAACGCATCAACCTCAGCCATCGGGACAATGACCTCGCGGCCACGGAAGGCAGCGGGACGCTCAGCCACGTACCGCAGGGCATCACCGCCGCGATCGCTTCCGGCGTCCATGCGCCCTTCACCGGCAAAATCCGGTGGCATCAACCACGTCGGGTACTCGGAAACTGACTCCCACTGCGGCTGCCATACGACCGCATAGTCCTTCGTGACATTCGCGAGGTCGACGCGCAGCATGAAGCGCATTCCGTTGAGGTACTTGAACAAATCAACTTCAGCGTTTGGCTGGGTGATGATCCAGGTGGTCAGACCATCGTCGACGATGTGCAGCTCATCTTCCACGTGACCCTGCGGGCTCAGGATCAGCGACAAACGTGACTCGCCAGCGGTGAGTTCGGAGAGGTGCTGGGTGGTGATGTCATGAAGCCACTTGAGGCGGTCGACACCCGAGACAGTCAAGACACCGCGGTTCGATAAATCGACGGCACCCACACCAGAGGCCAACATGCGCTGCTCGCGAAGCGGATCGCCGTAATGCCAGGCAACCCCCGGATCGGGATTCAGAAGGGGCGGCGGCACCGCCGTGGGTCTGGGCATCAGACGTGCTCATGATCTGGTGAGGACGCCGCGCCCGCGTCGCCGACCGCGCACGAGCGACACCGACCATGGACTGAGACGTGAGTGATGTCCGTGCGGAATCCGTATTCCTTCTCCAAGCGTGTGACGAATGCAGACGCCGCTTGCGCGGGCGCACTCAGTACCGCCGAGCAGCTATCGCACACCAGATGGATGTGCACGTGCTCATCAATGGAGTGGTAGGTCGGCGCACCGTGGCCGATGTGAGCATGAGTCACGAGTCCTACATCTTCCAGTACTTCCAGAGTGCGATAGATCGTCGAGAGATTCACTCCACTCGCGGTGCGCTGGACTTCGGTAAGAATTTCTTCCGGCGTTCCATGTCCTAGCGATTCGACCGCTTCAAGGACGAGTTGGCGCTGCGGCGTGATGCGAAAACCTCGATCACGAAGACGGGTCGTCCAGTCCTGACTCATTCCGCAATCGCACGTTGGAGAGTGGCGGCCAGGTGATTCGTCATGGGCTGTCCCATGGCCGCCATGTCGTACGTCCACAGCAGTCGCTCGTTGACCAACCCGTAGAGCCGCTCGCCCTGGGAGTAGTCCTTGGCCGTCGGTGTGCGGCTGATCACGTCGGTGCGCAAAGTCGCGCGCGCGCCAGTGATCGCGGCATTTTCCAAGGCAGTGATCTCCAGCGACCCGAACCAGATTTCGGAATATCCGGTGGGATGAGCCATGGTCACGGTGATCTGGTTGGTGTCCTGGACGCGCCAGAATCCAGATTCCATGGCCAAGGGGCGGACCCGCTCGCCGTCCTCGTCCAGGAGCCATGAGCGCGAGTAATACGACAGAAATGGGCGTCCATCGGTGATGAACGTGACCTCTTGGCCAAAGCGGAAATCCTCGATGGTTGGGTACTGCCCCGTGCCCACCCCAACCCAACTTCCTATGAGCCACGACAGCGGCTTGAGCTCCAGAGGTACCTCTACGCCCGACCCGTCCGGTGCCAGCATCTACGCCTCGCCATGGAAGACGCGGACGGCTACGCGGACCGCCACGGCACCCACCGCCAGGAACGAAAGCACCAGCAGGCTGGTCAGCACCACGTCACTCACGAGACGACAGTACCCGCCCGCAAGCTGACTACCTCGAGAGAACTCGCAGACCGACGAGCCGCATCTCGCAGCCAAGGCACAGGCCGAATGCCGCATTCAGGAAAGCGGCACCCAGGGCGAACGCCAGGATGGTGGTGGCCACCAAGGTCAGACCTGCAACCAGAGTGACCAGAGCGATGACCAGCATCGCGAATCCCACCGCCTGAGCGAATCGCGGACCCGCCGCATCCTCCAGCTCGGCAGGCCGGGCCAACCGGGGCTGGACGAAGGTTCGATACACGATCCCGTAGGGCTGCGCATGCAGGCCCACCACGGCGCCCAGTGCGAACACGAGGGTTTGCCACGCCACGAGAACCACGCCAACCGGGGTGGACACAAGAACGATGGCGGCGACCAACACAAGACTGGTGATGGATGCGCCCACACGCGGTCCACGCGGGTCTATGTGGGTTCGGGTGCACATAGGCGATGTCATGCGGCAGACCGTAGGCAGACCGGGCCGCACTCATGCATGACCCTTGACTCAATAAGGCTCGGTAGCCACCTGCGTGTTCTTTGCATCAATGATGAGACCTCGGCGAGACCCCTCGACACGAGTACGCGGCTATATCGACACGTCCCCTGATGAGTCCATCACTCGACCCAAAGCGGCGATGACATCCACCTTGCGCGGCTGGCCGCTTGCCCGATGGTGCACCTCGCCCGCGGGACCGAGGAACAAGACTGTGGGAGTTCGGCGCACATCTAGGGCGCGGACGAGATCGAGGTTCTCCTCTGCGTCGATTTCCACGTGGCTCACTCCGGGGACCATCACGGTTACTTCTTCCAGCACGCGCCGGGTTGCTCGACACGGCTGGCAGAAAGCACTCGAGAATTGGACCATCGTGGCGTTGCTACCCAGGCGCCCACGCAGATACTCCGCAAGAGGGGTCTGCTTGTCCTCCTCTTCGCGCACGCGGCCGTTGCGGTGACGGACCACCAACCCTCCGATACCGCATGCCACGAGGACTGCGATGACTACCCATGCGCCCATCACGACGTGGTCACCTGCGCGAGCGACCACTCCGCGATGCGGGCAACGCAATCAGTGGAGATTGATGATTCGGCGTGCGCGAATCCCGGCTCGATCCACGTCGTGACATCGACTCCATGCGCCCGAGCGCTCGCCTCGATAGCACGGGGGTGTTCCAAAGGGAAGTAGTGATCAACGTCGCCGTGCACGATGAGCAAGGGGAGCTCTCCTAGTTGACCGGCAGCCTCATGCGGTGGCATCGGAAGAGGCTCGGTCCACTCCTTCGACGTCACCCGCACACCTCTAGCACGAAGCACTACACGCCCAGCCGGATTGAGGATCAGCCTGTGCACAAGATTGGTCATGCGCGTGCCGCGGTAGTACCAGAAAGCCGGCGCACTCACACTCACGACCGCATCCACGCGCGGCGATAGGTCGCCCATCTCAGCAAGCGCAGACGAACGCAGGCACACGGCGCCACCCATGGAGAACCCCACGGCCACGACCTTGCGGTAGCCCAGTTCGCGGGCCCAGGCGACGGCGGCTGCGACATCAAGAACCTCAGTGTCACCCATGCTCGTACGTCCCGACGACCGCCCATGGCCGCGCATGTCAATCGCCACCACACCGCCGTACTGGGCCAAGGCGCCGACCACGCGCAGAACTCGTTCCTCGCGCCAATGACCGGTGAACCCGTGAACGACAACGAAGGCCACCGACAAATCTCCCGGCACATGCAATGCCGCGATCTGTTCGCCGTCTTGAGTCGTGAGAGTGCGCTCCACGGTTCCTCCTCGCGCTCGCGAGGCTAACAGCCGGCAGCGCACTCGCGGAAAGTGCCGAGATGACCCCGACTGCCCAGGTTGGGTAGCCTTGGCCCCCACGCAGGGGGCGAGAGTTCGCGAAGGGCGGTGGCAATGCGGCTGATCATGCTCACGCGCGCCATGGAGTCCTCAGCCGAGGTGCTTCCGGCACTGTCGCTGCTCGCGCACCACGTGCGCACCATGCCGGCTGAGCCGACCGTCCTTCTTCAGGCCCCCGCCTGTGATGCGCTTATGGTCGACGGCCGTCGCGACCTGCCCGCCGTGCGCGGACTTACTCGCCTGCTCCGCCACACGGGCGTCGATGTGCCGCTCATTCTCATCACCACCGAGGGTGGCCTCGCCGGCGTCCAGTGGGACTGGGGCATGGACGAGGTCCTGCTCGACACCTCATCACCGGCCGAGGTTGAGGCACGGCTGCGTCTGGCGATCGCACGCGTGTCCGACACCAGTGCGCCTGTCACCGGCGAGCCCGAAGAGATTCGCAGCGGCGAATTACACATCGATGAAGCGACCTACACCGTGCGACTTCGCTCACGCGCGCTTGACCTGACGTTCAAAGAATTCGAATTGTTGAAGTTCCTGGCCCAGCACCCGGGTCGAGTTTTCACTCGCGCAGTGCTCCTGCAGGAGGTGTGGGGCTATGACTACTTCGGTGGTACCCGAACCGTCGATGTGCACGTCAGACGACTTCGCGCCAAGCTCGGTACCGAGCATGAGGCTCTCATCGGCACCGTTCGCAACGTCGGCTACCGATTCGTTCCTGACCTCTCCCAGGCGGCCGACGACACTGTCGCCGTGCTTGCGGACTAGTTGATGAGCGCGGCTGGTAGTTCCGCGTTCACGTTGACCGTTCGCCCACACCTCACCCTTGCGGAAAGTCACGCGGTAACGGAACTCATCGACAAGGTGACGGAGCACGACGGGCTGCAGCCGTTGTCTGAGCATGTGTGGCTCCACCTCAAGGAAGGTGGAGACGAACATGGGGTGCATATCCTCGCCACACTCAGCGAGGGCGGTGCACTCCCGTGCGGCTACGCGCACCTGGATGTCACCGACACCGTCGAAGGTCCGTGTGCAGAACTTGCGGTGGACCCGTCATGGCGCCGCTCGGGACTCGGTCGCATGCTGGTCGAGGAACTCGTTGCGCAATCACCCAGCGGTCGATTGCGTCTGTGGGCACACGGCGAGCAGGCCGGTGCGGCAGACCTCGCCACGTCTCTCGGTTTTGTGAGATCACGCGTTCTGTGGCAGATGCGAAGGTCACTGCTCGCACCGCTACCGCGGCCAGATCTCCCCCGCGACATCGAGCTTCGACCCTTTCGCCCCGGGATTGACGATGATGCGTGGCTGGACCTGAATTCCCGGGCCTTTGCCGACCTTCCCGATCAGGGCGGATGGGTCGCGGATGACCTCGAGCGTCGGTTGCGCGAACCATGGTTCTCTGCCGCGGGTTTCCTGACCGCATGGCAGGGCGACCACATGGTGGGCTTTCACTGGACCAAAGTCCACGGTGGTCACGTCGGCGGAAGTCATCCGCACCCGGCGTTTGGCGAGGTCTACATCGTTGGCGTCGATCCTCGCCTCCGTGGAGTCGGCCTCGGCAGGACCCTTACCCTTGCGGGTCTTCACCACCTGAGATCCCTCGGGCTGAGTCAGGCGATGCTCTATGTGGACGCCACCAATGTCGGCGCGATCGGCCTCTATGAGGCACTCGGCTTTGCCCGGTGGGACTCCGACGTCTTGTTCCGACGGACATCCCCCTAACTGGTCACCTGCCGGTCGGCAACCGTTCATCCCATCCTTCTCGCCACCTCTGGCGCTATGGGAGGATCACGGGGTGAGTCAGGAGTCGAGCGTGGGAGATCAGGTCGTCGTGACGTCGGAAGCGGCAGTCAATGACATCACCGGCACAAACACTGGCCGGTTCCTCGATCGCGAGCTCTCATGGCTCGCCTTCAATCAGCGGGTCCTCGAACTCGCACAGGACAGCGACCTCCCGCTTCTTGAGCGGGCCAAGTTCCTCGCCATTTTCGCCAGCAACCTTGACGAGTTCTTCATGGTGCGGGTTGCCGGCCTTAAGCGTCGACTGGCCACCGGCATCGCCGTACCGGCGTCGAGCGGAATGATGCCTCGCGACGTGCTGGACATGCTGTGGCGTCGCGCCTACGAGCTTCAAAGCATTCAGGCCGATCTCTTCCACGCAGAGATCCAGCCGAAACTTCTCGCGAACGGAATTCAGCTGCTGCGGTGGGATCAACTCACCACGGCTGAGAAAGATGGCATCGAGGGCTTCTTCCAGAGCCAGGTGTTTCCAGTGCTCACGCCCCTGGCCGTTGATCCCTCGCACCCCTTCCCGTACATCAGCGGTCTTTCTCTCAACTTGGCCGTTGTTGTGCGCAACCCCGTCACCGGTACTGAGCTCTTCGCGCGCGTGAAGATTCCGCCGTCACTTCCTCGGTTTGTCGCTGTGGGCCCATCGCGCTTTGTACCCCTAGAAGACATCATCTCCGCACACCTGCACGACCTGTTTCCCGGCATGGAGATTCAGCAGACGCACGCTTTCCGCGTCACCCGCAACGAAGACGTCGAAGTCGAAGAAGACGACGCAGAGAATTTGTTGCTCGCGCTCGAGCGTGAACTGCTACGACGCCGTTTCGGTCCACCGGTACGCCTTGAAGTCGAAGCCTCGATTGATCCCCATGTTCTCGAGCTGCTGATCAGCGAACTAGACGTCAGTGAACTTGAGGTCTTTCGCCTACCAGGGCCACTGGACCTGACAGGGCTCTGGACCATCGTTAGTCTGGATCGCGTTGATCTCAAGCAGCCCAAGTTCATTTCGCGTACCTCACGTCAGCTCAGTGAGGTCGAGTCTTCGACACCACCCGACATCTTCGACGTCGTGAGCGATCACGATGTGCTCGTTCATCACCCTTACGACTCGTTCTCCACGAGTGTGCAGTTGTTCCTTGAGCAAGCAGCAGCTGACCCAAACGTTCTTGCCATCAAGCAGACCCTGTACCGCACCTCGGGTGACTCGCCAATCGTCGACGCACTCATTGCGGCTGCCGAGGCAGGCAAGCAAGTCCTTGCGCTAGTTGAGATCAAGGCGCGCTTCGATGAGCAGGCAAACATCGAGTGGGCACGCAAGCTCGAGGAAGCCGGCGTGCATGTGGTCTACGGCCTCGTCGGGCTCAAGACTCACAGCAAGCTGTCCATGGTGGTCCGACAGGATGACGATCAACTACGGCGCTACTGCCACCTCGGCACCGGCAACTACCACCCCAAGACGGCGCGCCTCTACGAAGACTTCGGCCTCATCACGTGTGATCCCGCGCTAGGCGACGACGTCGCCAATCTCTTCAACGTGCTCTCGGGCTACTCCATGAACACGCACTACACCCGACTCCTTGTCGCTCCTCACTCCGTTCGCACCGGCCTCATCGAACGGATCGAGAGAGAAATCGTCAACCACAGCCAAGGGCGTCCCAGCGGTATCCGTTTCAAGTGCAATGCCCTGGTGGACGAGGGCATCATCGAGGCGCTCTATCGCGCATCCCAGGCCGGCGTACCGGTGCAGATCTGGGTCCGCGGCATCTGTGCGCTTCGTCCCGGTGTCGCGGGAATGAGCGAAAACATCCGCGTCATTAGCATCCTTGGCCGATTCCTCGAACACTCGCGCACGTTCTGCTTCGAGAACGGCGGTGACCGTGAGGTGTGGATTGGCTCAGCCGACCTCATGCATCGCAATCTCGATCGTCGGGTGGAGACCCTTGTCCGCCTCGTCAATGCCGAGCACATTGCAGACATCGAATCGCTTTTCGATTTCGCCTTCGGCCCGCAGACGGCTTCGTGGCACCTCGCCTCAGACGGTATGTGGACTCGCCACATGTTCGACAACGAGGGCCGACGTCTGCTGGACTATCAAGAGACCTTGATCGACCTCAAGCGAATGGGGCACTTCAGCCCGTGACAGGGCCCACGAGTCATCGCGAGGTCGAGTTGAAGTTGCGCGTCCATGCGCTCTTTGACCTCCCCGACCTTGTCACACTCGGTGCCGCGTCCAATGCGGAGGTACACGAGACCTTCACCATGGATGCCGTCTACCACGACACAGCGGAGCTCACGTTGTTCCGCTGGGGCATCACCCTGCGCCGTCGCGAAGGTGGTGGCGACGAAGGCTGGCACCTGAAGCTTCCTGTGGCAGGGGCAGACGGAAGCACACGCGATGAGGTGCGTATGCCCTTGTCATCGGGTCCCGTCGGGTCAGTACCGCCGGAGCTTCTCGAGCTGGTGTCGCCCCTTCTGCGCGGACGTCGCGTCACTGCTGTGCTGACACTCCACACTGAGCGCACCCCCCGCATTCTCAGCAACTCATCGGGTACACCACTGGCTGAACTCGTCGACGACACCGTATCCATCTTCCACAACGGGCGACTCAGCAGCGTCTTTCGAGAGATCGAAGTCGAGGCCATCAACCCCGACGATCCGGCATCACTTGCCGCGGTCGAGCATACGGCCGGCCTCCTGGTGACAGCCGGCGCAGAACCCACCACCGTGAGCAAGGCAGCCAGCGCACTGGGTCCCCGTACACAGCTTCCCCCTGATGTTCCTTTGCTTCCTATGCCCACCCCGACCGACCTTGCGGTGGATGCCATCCGCGCGGTGATGTGTCTGCATGTGCGCCATCTCCTGCTGGCCGACATCGCGGTCAGACGCAATCTTCCTGACTCTGTTCACCAGATGCGTGTCGCTGCACGTCGGCTTCGCAGCGCATTGGCCACCTTCGCACCGCTACTGGACCACGACTCTGCTGCCACGCTCAAAGAGGAGCTCAAATGGCTCGCAAGTGAACTCGGAGCCATTCGCGACACCGAGGTCATGCAAGAGCGATTGGATGCGCACGCGGGTGAGCTTGACGACCCTGCCGACACCGAGCGCGCGCGTGCGGCGATCGATCCCATTCTCACGCGTCGGCTTATCGGTGCAAGGTCCAGCGCACTTGCAGCATTGCGCAGCGATCGTCATGCCACTCTCGTGGACGACCTCGTGTCCGCTGCCATCGACCCCCCGGTTGTTGACGCCGCGTTCGCCCCCTGCGATGTGGCCCTCCTGCCACTCGTGGCGCGCACCTGGCGTCGCCTCGAGAAGTCGGCAGACGAGCTCACGCTTGAAATGGAAAGCGTGATCTGGCACGAGGCGCGCATCAAAGCCAAGCGAGCTCGCTACGCGGCAGATGCGGTGGCCACGATCTTCGGCCGTGACATGCAGAAATTCGCCAGCGCTCTGGCGCAGGTCACCGAAGTTCTGGGTGACCATCAGGATGCCTTCGTCGCGCAGACCATTCTTCGCGAGATCTCCTCCCATCAGGAGACCGACGGTGTCACCGGAATGGCTCTTGGCCTGCTGCATGAATATGAGGCCGAGGAGGAGATTCTCGATCGCGTGAGATTCTCCACTTTGTGGCCCGATGTGCGCCGCATCGCTCACAAGGCAGGGATGGACTAGTCATGGCTCGTGACGACGTTGTTCGTGCAGCAGGAGTTGTCATGCTGCGGGACCGCGACGGTCAGCAAGAGGTCCTGATCATCCATCGACCCATCCGGGAGGACTGGTCGATTCCCAAAGGCAAGATTGATCCAGGCGAGCACGTACTCAGTGCGGCAGTACGCGAATGCGACGAAGAAACCGGTCTCGTTCCCATCCTTGGGTGCCCTCTGCCGACCCAGTCCTATCGGGCCATGAATCAGGCCAAGGTCGTTCAATACTGGCGGGCCACCCTTGGTGAAGATGTCGGTTTCTATCCGGACGACGAGACCGATGAGATCGCCTGGGTTCCGGTCGGGAAGGTCAAAGACCACCTGACCTATCCCTCCGATGTGGCTCTCGTGAAGTGTGCGACAGCGCTGCCCGAAACCAGCCCCATCATTCTTCTTCGACATACGCAGGCGGTGAAGCGATCTAACTTCGATGGTGCCGACGACTCCTACCGCCCGCTCTCAGGGAAGGGCCGCAGCCAGTCTCGCCAGCTCATGCCTGTGCTGTCCGCATACGGCATCCGCGCGATCTATTCATCATCGTCGCTTCGGTGTCGACAGACAGTGGACGTCTTGGCCGAGCGACTTCGCATTGACCTGTCCACCGAATCAGTTTTTGCCGAGAGCCAGCATGAGATTGATCCCTCCACGACGTCCGATCGCATTCGCACGTTGGCACACGATCCTGCGCCCATGATCATCTGCTCCCACCGACCGGTGCTGCCGACGATGGTCGGGGCCGTCTGCAATTCGCTCGGTGTCGACCTGCGCGACAAGCGGCACGCCAAGGCCCTCGACGCGCGGCTTTCCCCGGGTTCATTCATCGTGATTCATCGCGCATTCGATGTAGACGGCGGGGTTCGAGTCGAAGCGATCGAGCGGCATTCTCTCGAAAGTGAGTAGTGGCCGTGCACGCGTGATGGTGCTCGTGACTTTCTGTCTCTGCCTCGCAGGCTGCACCGCGACACCTCATGACTCTGCTCCGCCCGTCCAATCACCAGCGGCCAGTCCGCTTCTCACCGACATTGAGCGCACCAAAGCGCTCGGTACGTCCGCCATCGATGTCACGCTAACGGTCGATGGTGCACTCAGGCTCTCCGGGCGCGGGACCGTTGACCTGGCGAAGGGTCTTGGGCTGATGACGTGGACTGACGCTTCCGGAACACGGACCGAACTTGTGAGTGAACGCGGGGATTACGTTCGCACCGACCACTGGGCCAAGGTGCCTACCTCGACGACTCGTGCGCTGGCTGATCCACTCGCGGATCTGGGCCAGCTGACCCACCTGGAAACTCGATTGGCCTCGTGTGGGCGAGCCACTTGCTCGAGCTATCGAGGCACACTTCCGGCGTCGACTTTCCCGTCGGCCGTCGACGTGGACGTCGCTGTCGACGTTCACGTCGACGTTGATGATCGCGGGCGGATCAGCACGGTCACCCGAGTGGCGGGACCTGTCGAATTGGTCGTGAAACTTCATGATTTCGGTGGGCCTTTGGACCTGACCGCTCCGAGCATTACCCCGTCCGCAGCGTGACCTAGGGGAGAACTGTCACGAAGGCGTCGGCACTCTGCTTGCTCTGTGTCACGTGGACTGTGCACAGGCCTTTAGATTCCAATGACAGCTTCTTTGCGATGACGCGACACACCCCGAGTGAATCTGCCGTAGGAACCATGCGGACCGCGCCTTTGCCCTTGAGTCCCGCCCACTTCGCGACCTGAGACCCTGCGACGCGCACTCCGGTTCGACCTGCTCCACCGACCGCGGTGAATGATGCGGACTGCCCCAGAGTCACACCGGAAGCCGTCGTGACCGCCGCCGTGTAGACCTGTCCGGGCACAAGGCCTTCGATGAGACAGGCGGGGCTACTCGGTGTTGCACACGTCTTGCCCGCGGGCGCCACTGTCACCGTGTACGCCGTCGGAGTTGCCGCAGCGGGCCAGCTGACCAAGGCCCGTCCCATCGAAAGCGCCTGCACGGCGACCACCGCGGTCGAAGGCGCTACCGGTGCGGGGACATACTGGCGAATCCAGGGAAGGTAGCTGGTGATTCTGGAGTAGATGCCCGGATAGTCAGCCTCCGCACAGCCTTCACCCGCGCTTGTTACGCCGGCAAGGGTGGCAACATCGGTGAGGCCAACCACGAGACCACTCCCACTATCCCCCTGGCAGGTGTCGATGCCGCCCGCAGGCATGCCGGCGCAGATACTGCGGGAGGACGAGAAACTCGATCCGTACCGTCCACACGCGTAGTCCGCGGGTCCGCCCAACACCTGCACCGTTGCTCCCTGCAACTGATCCGAGGCTGCTCCGGTAACTGTCGTGGAGCCCCAGCCCGAGATTGACGCCGCTGTGCCCTTGGCCGGCCAGGTCGCAGGGTCTGCACGATCGGGGAGTGCAATGGGCTTGGCCGATGGCGACTGCGCAACCGCGGTCTGTAACTGGATGAGGGCAAGGTCATTGGCATACGTGGCTGAATCCCACTGCGGATGCACGAACACGCCGGCGATGGCCACCTGAGTTGCGGGCCCGCGTTGAGAGAGGTTTGACAGTCCTACATAGGCACTGATGTCTGATGGTTGAATGCCGTTCATGCAATGAGCTGCCGTGATGACCCATGTCGGGGAGATCAGGGATCCACTGCACAGGGTTCCCTTTTGGATGAGCGCGACATCCCAAGGTGAACTTGTGATCGGAATCGGACCACCACCGGTGATGGCGGGCAGGCGCATCGGGAAGGCAGCCTGAGCCGCTGGCGCTAATCCACCTGTCACCGTCGCGGCCATCGCAAGCACACCGCTGAGCACGGCAACAACGGCCGCGCGTCGCGACTGACAGAACAAGGTCATAGCGCGGCCGTGACACCCTTGCCCAGACACACGACTCCACCCGGACTCACGGTGTAGTGAACGCGATCGCTTTCGAGATCGACACCCACCTGAGCACCGTCAGGAATGACAACGTTCTTATCGATGATCGCCCGACGAACGACGGCGTTTCGCCCAATCCGGGCACCCGGCATCACCACACTTCCCTCCACATAGGCGCCCGCCTCGATAGAGACGCTGGACGCGATGACGGAGGTTCGGACGTGTGCACCCGACACGATGGTTCCCGCTCCCACCATGGATTCATGCGCGTTTCCACCCTCGACGAACTTCGCCGGGGGAAGGGGCGGGATGTTGCTCAGGATTGGCCACCGCCGGTTGTAGAGATTGAAGATGGGGTGCACCGACACCAGATCCATGTGGGCGTCGTGATAACTGTCCAAGGTGCCCACATCGCGCCAGTAGCCGCGGTCGCGGTCGGTGGCACCAGGAACTTCATTGCGGGCGAAGTCGTACACACAGGCACGACCTTGTTCGGTGAGCATCGGCAGGATATTCGTGCCCATGTCGTGAATGGAGGACGGATCAGCCGCGTCCACCCGCAGAGCCTCGAGCAGCGCGGCCGTGGTGAAGACGTAGTTGCCCATGGAGGCAAAGCAGTGATCCGGATCTTCGGGAATGGATGGCGGGTTCGCCGGCTTCTCGAGGAACGTCTGAATGCGATGCCCATCGGGCGCCGTCTCGATGATGCCGAACTGGCTTCCCTGATCGCGAGGCATCCGGATGCCGGCCACGGTGACGGCGGCTCCCGTCTCCATGTGCATGCGCACCATCTGCATCGGATCCATGCGATACACGTGATCTGCACCGAAGACCACGACGTAGTCGGGGTCTTCGTCATGCACGAGGTTGAGGCTCTGGAAGATCGCGTCCGCACTGCCGGTGTACCAGCGCGGACCAAGTCGCTGCTGGGCCGGCACAGGAGTGACGTAGTCACCAAGCAGCGTTGTCATGCGCCAGGTCTGCGTGACGTGGCGGTCAAGGCTGTGCGACTTGTATTGCGTGAGGACGCACACGCGACGAAGTCCCGCGTTGATGAGGTTCGACAGAACGAAGTCCACGAGTCGATACGAACCGCCGAAGGGCACCGCTGGCTTTGCTCGATCCGCCGTGAGTGGCAGCAGGCGCTTGCCCTCGCCTCCGGCGAGGACCATGGCCAACACATGCGGATCAGACGACACGACGAAAGAGTAGCCGGGCTCTAGGCTCCGCACATGCGCATCGCCATGCTCACCCGGGAGTGGCCTCCGGACATCTATGGCGGTGCAGGTGTTCATGTCGACAACCTTGTGGCGCAGTTGCGTCATCGGGTACAAGTCGACGTCCACTGCTTTGGCCAGCCCCGATCCGATGCCACGGCTCACCCGGTGCCTGAATCCCTCCGGGACGCCAATCCAGCTCTTCAGACCTTGGGCGTGGACCTTGAGATGGCCGCAGCCATTGACGGAGTAGACGTTGTCCACTCCCACACGTGGTACGCCAACATGGGGGGACAGTTCGCCAAGCTTCTGTACGACATCCCTCACGTGCTCACCGCGCATTCGCTCGAGCCGTTGCGCCCGTGGAAGGCAGAACAGCTGGGTGGCGGATACCGCATCTCCTCGTGGGCCGAACGCACCGCCTACATGGCAGCCGACGCGGTGATTGCCGTCAGTGAAGGCATGCGTACCGACGTGCTGGCCACGTATCCCGAAGTCGACCCGACGCGGGTGCACGTCGTGCACAACGGCATCGACTGCTCGGTCTACCGACCCGATTCGGGCACCGATGGTTTAAGCGAACTCGGCGTGGATCCCACACGTCCTTACGCATTGTTCGTCGGACGCATCACGAGGCAGAAGGGCATCGCGCACCTGCTTCGCGCCGCGCGACACTTCGATCCCGACCTGGCGCTGGTGCTGTGTGCGAGTTCGCCTGATACACAAGAGATCGGCGAGGAGACGGCGGCCGCAGTGGCCGAGCTGCAATCGGTGCGCGGCGAGAGCAGCATCGTGTGGATCCAACAGCAGGCATCACGACAGCAACTGATCCAACTCTTCACCCACGCGCGACTATTCGTCTGTCCTTCGATCTACGAGCCACTCGGCATCGTCAACCTCGAGGCGATGGCCTGTGAGACTCCCGTCGTCGCTAGTGCGGTCGGTGGAATCCCCGAGGTCGTGCTTGATGGTGAGACAGGCTTGCTCGTGCCCTACACATCGGCCGATCCCGACCTCTTTGAGCAGGAGTTCGCCGCGCGCGTCAATTCACTTGTCCATGATCCAGGCCGCGCTCGCGAGATGGGCGTGGCTGGTCGCATACGTGCCGAGCGTGACTTCAGCTGGGATGCCATCGCGCTGCAGACCATCGGTATCTACCGGTCTGTGTCATGACCGATCTCGCAGAGCCCATTCCCGGAGTACCGCTTGGTCGGCACCCGCGACCGACAGTTGGCTATGCATTGGCGCTCGGTGCGGCAGCACTCTTCGCCATCAACGGCACCGTTTCCAAGTCCATCCTGCTGACCGGTATCGAGCCCACTCGCCTATCGCAACTGCGAGTGTCGGCCGCGTTCGTCGTGCTTTTAGTGTTCGTCGCGATCGCGCGCCCATCGGCACTCAAGATCAAACGCAACGAGATTGGTCTGCTTCTCGCCTACGGCATCCTCGGCGTGGCCATGACGCAGTACCTGTACTTCGTTTCTATTCGATTACTCCCCATCGGTGTCTCGTTGCTCTTCGAATACACCGCGCCCATCATCGTGGCGCTGTGGTTCCGATTTGCTTTGCACCAACGCACTCGGCGCACCATGTGGCTTGGCCTAGTCGTCGCCATGGTGGGCCTGGCACTCGTGGGCCAGGTATGGGAGGGATTCGCACTCGACGGACTCGGGGTGCTCGCTGGATTCGGAGCAGCTGCTGCGCTTGCTACCTATTTTCTGCTGGGTGATCGGCAGATGCGTCAGCCCGATCCGCGTGACGCAGTGTCATTGACGTTGTGGGGATTCGGGGCCGCCGCACTGTTCTGGGCCATCGTGCAACCGTGGTGGTCCTTTCCTTGGTCGTCACTCAGCGGGAACGGTCACCCGATGGGCGACGGCCATCCGGCTATTCCCATCTGGGCTCTCGCATGTTCGATGGTGATCCTCGGCACGGTGGTGCCGTTCTGGATGGAAGTTGCCGCGCTCACCAACATCCGCGCATCGCAGGTCAGCGTCGTAGCGATGACCGAACCACTCGTCGCGATTGCGGTGGCTTGGCTCGCGCTGGGCGAAGTACTCAGCGGAATTCAGCTCGTCGGGGCCGTGGTGGTGCTTGCCGGCGTGATCATCACCGAGCGAAGTCGCTAGGACAGTTCAATCCACGTGGTCTTGAGATTGGTGAACTTGTCCATCGCGTGCAGGGACTTGTCCGAACCAAATCCCGACTGCTTGACGCCACCGAACGGAACCGTGAGGTCACCTTCTTCGTAGCAGTTAACCCAGACCACGCCCATGCGCAAGCCCTTGGACACTCGACGAGCCCGATTGAGATCGTTCGTCCAGACGGCGGACGCCAATCCATAAGGGGTCGAGTTCGCAATCTGCAGAGCCTGCGCTTCATCGGTGAATGTCGTCACGGCCAGCACCGGTCCAAAAACTTCTTGCTGCGCGAGCAGTGAATCGAAGCGAACATCGTCGACCACGGTCGGTGGGTAGTAGAAGCCGCCGGTCTCCTGCATCACTGGATGGCCACCAACCAGAAGGTTTCCTGATTCCGCCAGTCCGGTGGTCACGAGGCCGTGAATCATGTCGAGCTGACGGGCGCTGGCGATGGAGCCGATCGGTGCATCATTGTCCAGCGGGTGTCCAGGTTGCATCTGTGCGGCGACCTCCAACACCTTGGCCACGACAGCGTCCTTCACGCTTTCATGCACGATGAGGCGCGAACCAGCCGAACACATCTGTCCCGCGTTGTAGAAGATGTTTGCGGCGGCAGTGGCGGCGGCTTTGTCTAAATCTGCATCGGGGAAGACAAGGTTTGCGCCCTTGCCACCTAATTCGAGCCACGCACGCTTGAGGTTGGACTGTGCTGCCGCGGTCATGATCGCGCGACCCGTCACCGTGGAACCGGTAAACGTGATCACATCGACATCGGGATGCGAGGCGAGTGCCGCGCCCGCCTCGATGCCGGTGCCGTTGACCACGTTGAGAACACCCTCGGGCAGACCCGCCTCAAGTCCCAGTTGCGCGAGATACAGGGCCGATAGCGGTGAACCCTCTGCTGGCTTAAGAACGACCGAACAGCCAACCGCAAGTGCGGGTGCGAGCTTCCAGCCCACCATGGTGAGCGGGAAATTCCACGGGGTGATCGCACCGACAACTCCGGCGGGCTCCCGCTCGATCATTGCCCAGGACGAATCACCCACGTGTGGCATTTCATCCAGGGTCTTGTCGATGGCTTCGCCGTACCAACGAAGGGTGCGATGTACCGCGCGCACATCGATTGCCTTGGCTTCGCGTGCCGGCTTTCCCATTTCCAACGCTGTGAGAACGGCAAGCTGGTCGGCATGCTCATTGCACAGGTGAGCCCAACGGATGAGGACGTCCTTGCGGTCGGCCGGAGCCATACCTGCCCATCGTCGGTCGTCGAAGGCCTTGCGTGCGGATCGGACGGCGAGGTCGACCTTCGCAGCATCGGCAAAGGCGACGTCGGCGACCACGCGCCCATCGATGGGGCTGACCACCTCATGGCGTCTGGCACCCTGCTGCCACTGTCCATCGACGAGAAGTTCGGTGGGAAAGGTCACGCTGCCGGCAAGGGCATGCCAGTCGGGAGACATCGTGGTCATGGGACTCCTCGTCGCAAGCTGTTGGCTGATGATACGAAGTGCGGGTGAACCTCGCCGTGGTTCTCCACCCACGAGCGCTGACCGGAACGACTAGGCGGGCAGTCCGGCCACGTCCTGCAGGAACCAGTCAACGAGGGCCTCGCAGTTGGCCCGCAGCTGAGCCTGGGCGCCGGCCACCTCAGCGATAAGTTCGGGACCGTCGAGCCCGGCCGGGATGTGGTCGGCACCGACGGTGGCCCAGGTGGCAAAGATCGCCGTGTCGGCCTCGGGATGGAACTGCGTTCCAGCCGCACGCCCCTTGCGGAAAACCTGAATCGCGTGATCATTACGCACCAGCACGTCCACATCGGATGGGAGCGTGACGCGATCGCCATGCCAGGTCACCCAGGGGCCGGCCGGAACCTCAGCGGCCACCGGAAAGGTCACGAGTCCGATCTCGTCATGGCCCGCTGGTGAAGACTCCACCGTGCCACCCAGCGCCTCGGCCAGCAGTTGGCCGCCGAAGCACACGCCGAGATAGGGCACGTCATCGGCGACGAGCCCGCGGATGAGCTCGAGTTCGGGCTCAACCCACGGCCGGGCAGCCGGGTCATAGGCACTCGAGAACGACCCGAACGCCATCACTGCGTCGTACATCGCAGGATCAGGGAAGTCCGTGTTGGGATGCTCGGGATCCGCGAGCACGACATGCAACTCCGTCTCGCACCCTCGCTCAAGCAGGATCTGGCCGACCAGCCCCGGTTCGCCGATCGGCTCGTGGCTGATGAGCAGCACTCGGTGTGGCACGAGGTCCTCGTTTCGTTGGTCTCATGCCACGGCACCTTTGGCTCATGCATGAATGTGGATCGGCTGTGAGATGGGCAATCAGTTCTTGAGGCGGAATCTTTGAAGCTTGCCGGTGGCGGTTTTGGGAAGCTCGCTCACGAATGTTATTCGCCTGGGGTACTTGTAGGGAGCGATCGTTGCTTTCACATGATCCTGAAGGACCACTACCAGTGAGTCTCCTGCCGTCGCCGGTTCGCGCAGAACGACATAGGCCGACACCACCATTCCTCGGTCGGGGTCGGGCTCACCGACTACGGCGACTTCGGCGACCGAATCATGCTGCAAGAGAGCGCCTTCAACCTCCGGCGCTGCAATGTTGTAACCACTTGACACGATCATGTCGTCGCCACGCGCGACATATCGATATACGCCGCCGGCATCGACCGTGTACACATCGCCGGTGACGTTCCAGCCATGCTGGACATAGACCGATTGGCGCTCATCGCGCAGGTAGCGGCATCCCGTGGGTCCGCGCACCGCGAGGCGGCCCGGCACTCCCGAATCCACCGGCTGAAAATCGTCGTCGACCACCACTGCCTCATAGCCAGGAACGGGCCGCCCTGTTGCACCCGGAACGATGTCGTCGTCCGCGGCAGAGATAAAGATGTGGAGCATTTCGGTGGCGCCAATGCCGTCGATGAGCCGAATGCCGGTCGCCTCGAACCACGCACGCCACGTTGCTTCGGGCAAGGTCTCGCCCGCTGACACGCATCGTCGAAGTGACGATAAGTCGTGTCGGCCACCGGAGGTCATATCCGCAAGCATCGCTCGATAGGCCGTGGGTGCCGTGAAGAGACAGGTAACTCCGTACTCCGCAATAGCCTTGAGAAGGGCCGCTGGTGATGCTGACTCCAGCAGCACCGTGCTGGCGCCCGCGCGAAGCGGGAAAACGACGAGCCCACCTAGCCCGAATGTGAACGCAAGCGGTGGACTACCGGCAAACACGTCGTCACTCGTCGGCTTGACCATGGTGCGACTGAAGGTGTCAGCGATGGCCAGCACATCCGCGTGCGTGTGCATGGTTGCTTTGGGCTTCCCGGTCGTTCCCGACGTGAATGCCAAGAGGCTGATGTCGTCGGCTGCCGTCTCGACAAACCCTGTCCACGGCTCAGTGCTCGCGCACCGAGACGCCAGCGAGTCCTGGGATTCACCTCCCACCACGATGGTCGGGCAATCGAATCCGTTCCACTCATTAAGGAAGCGGTGGTCCACCAGCGCGAACTGCACCTGCGCGATGTCGACCACCTTCTCCAGCTCACCGTGCCGCAGGAGTGGCATCGTCGTCACGACGACACCCCCCACTCGCAGCACCGCAAGCCACGAGGCCATGAGCCATGCATTGTTCGGTGAACGCAGGAGGACTCGATTACCCGGCTGCACGCCCCACTCGACAAGCACGCGCGAAATCCGCTGGACATGATCGTGCAATTCGCGGTACGTCCATCGGGCGTCGTCAGATACGACGGCAGACCGATCGCCACCCAGTCGATCGATCGTGCGATCCAAGAGTTCAACGCTGCAGTTCAAGCCCGACGGATAGTCGAGCGGAAGCAGCACCGGCCACTGGTCATGCGGCGGCAGATTGTCAGCGCAGAACGAGTCAACGTGAGCAGACATCGTCATGGCTAGGACGCTAGTCCTTGTCGTACAGGCGTGCCTTGCCAATGCGCTCAAGGGCTACCTCGGCACTCCACGGCAGCATCAGGGCACCCAGTCTGGAGTCCCGATACATCCGTTCAAGCGCAAGGCTCTTGAGCATCGACTGGCCCCCGCACACGCGGATCGCCGTGGCTGCCACCTGATTGGCATGCTCCATCACCGTGTAGACAGCCGCCCAAGCCTGAACCATCTCGTCCTCGGTCGGATCCAGGTGCGCGTTGTCGATGGCCAGGTGGAGGAGGGCGCGAGCCTGCTCGTACTTGATGTTCATCTCGGCCCAGCCCATCTGCTTGACCGGGTTGTCACGTCGGGCTGTTCCCTTGGCTGCGCCTGCGAGTTCACCGCGTAGGTAGCTTTGCGTGAAGTCAAGGATGCCCTTGGTGAGGCCGAGGTACGAAGGTGCAAGAGACATAAACAGCCACGGGTACCGGTTCGCCGCCTGGTCGTACATCCCACCGGGCATAACTTCGTCGTCGTAGGGCACGAACGCGTCCTTGATGATCAGCGTCCGTGACACGGTGCCGCGCATACCCAGCGGGTCCCAGTCATCAGTGATAGTCGCGCCCGGATCTGTGGCTCGAATGGACAGCAGGCGCAGAAAGTCCTCACCGGGAACCTGCGCGGTGACGTTGTAGCGATCTGCTGCGCCCGAGAGTGAGGCGAAGATCTTGCGACCGGTCACCAGCCAGCCGCCCTCGATCGGGATGGCCTGCGTGCCTACTCCCGCGAGCGCTCCCGGGTTGAGTCCCTCACTGAAGGGCTGCGAATGGATATCGCCGTCCTCCACAACTCCGCGGAACATCTCGGCGCGGCGACGCTCGTGCGACTCACGTTGTTCGGGGGTCATATCCAACAGATCGGCAACCTGGCCGGCCCAGAGCATGGTGGCGTTGTGCATGTTGAACGTCAGCGCAGTTGCACCGCAATAGCGACCGATCTCAGATGACACGCGGATGTAGTCCGAATAGGAGGCACCCAGGCCGCCGTACTCCTTGGGCACGCAGAGCGCGAGGAATCCGCGGTCCCGCAGGTCGGCGTAGTTTTCGAACGGGAAGACCGCATTGCGATCGACATCGAAGGCGCGTGCAGCGAACGTCGGTCCGAGCTCGCGGATGACCTGGACAAGGGCGTCACGGTCGACGGGTGCTCCGGCTACACCGGTTTGGACTCGAGTGCCCTCGTGGGCGGCTACGGGTGGCGTCATGTTCCGATCGTGGAGCCACCGAGGGATAATGTCAACACTGTTGACGAAAGTCGTGGGTGTGTCTAGCGTTCACTCGTGATCGATGTCGACGCTGAGCCCACCGGTTATCGCGAGTCATCGCAGGACGGTCCCGTCGCCGTGCTCCTGCACGGACTTGGGGGCACCCGCACCGCGTGGCGACCACAGTTCGAAGGTCTGTCCGGCCACCGCCGACTCATCGCATGGGACGCCCCCGGGTATGGCGTGAGCGATCGGATCAGCGAGCCAACCTTCGGCGCGTGGGCCGCGGCGGCCGAAGCACTTATCGAGACGGTGTCGCCCGGGCAGCCGGTCGACCTGGTGGGCATGAGTTTCGGCGGCATGATCGCCCAGAATGTGGCAGCGCGGCGACCCGACCTCGTACGCACGTTGACCCTGCTGTGCACGTCCCCGAAGTTCGGTCTGGACGGCACTGATCCAGACGAGTGGCGCGCCCGACGGCTCGCCGGCCTCGAGGAGTTCGGCTCCCCCGGCGCCGCGGCCCCGGTGATCCTGGCTTCCCTCGCCGGGCCGAACGCTCAGCACGTGGTACCCGAGGCGGTCGAAGCCATGCAGCGGGTACGCATGGAGGGGCTCATGGATGCCCTCACCACCATCACCTCGCACGACACCCGTGCGATCCTGCCGACGATCGTGGCACCCACGTTGGTCGTGGTGGGTGCCGATGATGACGAGACGCCACCTTCTTATGCGCAGGCCATCGCCGACCTCGTCCCGGGTGCCAGACTTGTGGTGATCCCCGGGGCAGGGCACCTGCTCAACCTCGAGGCCCCTGAAGCACTCAACGCCGCGATCGCTGACCATTGGGAGCAGTCATGACGACCCGACCCCCCGTTGCCGAATGGCGTTGGATCGAAACCTTCGCCCGCCATTTCGCCGTGAACGGAGTCACCCCGGGCATGGAGTGCGTGGTGCTGTCGGAGTCGGCGAGTAGGGCTGACCTCGTCGAGACGTCGATCCTTGCGCTGGAGTCGCTGGGCGCTAAGCCTTTCGAGGTCGTCATGCGCACCCCGGCCAATCCAGGGCCCGTGGCGTTTCGGTCCACCGGCACCAGCCTTGCCCTCAATGGCCTGCAGGGTGCCATCGGTGCGCTGTCCTCTGTGCCATTTGTCGTGGACTGCACGGTCGAGGGAATGCTGCATGCCAAGGAGCTCGGTCCCATCCTGTCGTCCGGCACCAGCATTCTCATGGTGAGCCTGGAGCATCCCGAGGTCTACGAACGCATGGTGCATGACCCGGTCATGGCCGAACGCGTCACCGCAGCACACGAACTCATGACGAGATCGAAAACA
>Ga0136644_10000745_pt1 | contig 26142 bp, 17 predicted proteins | sample C_130820_EF_Meta_FD_94780 | JGI IMG/M metagenome (GOLD analysis project Ga0136644, IMG submission 94780) | Freshwater microbial communities from Lake Croche, Canada to study carbon cycling - C_130820_EF_MetaG (v2) (version 2) | ecosystem: Environmental > Aquatic > Freshwater > Lake | place...
CCAGAGGTAGTGGTTCGCCAAGCGAGAGAGTTCGGAGAGATGTATCGGTATCGGGCAGGGAGCAAGCCTGATTCGAATGTGCAGCAGACAAGTTCGGCGGACACAGCATCGGAATCCGGTTGAACATCAGGCCCAGAGGGTACCCCAGGCTAGTCGGGTCTCCTCCGCAAATTCTTCCAAGCAAGTTCTCACTGAGCAATCACTCGGGCAAGCATAACTCGGGCAAGCACAGAGGTTGCAGAGGGCTTATTAAGCGAAACTTCGAGTAGAAGATAAGTGGGAGTAAGCGGGAGATAATCTGCTGAGCCGATGGGATTCGACCTGAGACGGACTAGATGGTAGTCCAGTTCGGGGGTCGAGAGGGGATGTTGAGGAGCACGGATGCAATTCTTATGAAGGGCCTTAGAGGCTCAGCGCAAGGGGTGCGCGCCGAGGCATGAAAAAATTCGCCGGAATTGGCATATGCCCCCCTCTTTTGGGTGGAATCACACTCGATTTCACTGTCGATCGCTCAAAACATTGCTGTCATTTCCCCTATCAAGAAACCGGGGACAGTCCCCGAGTTTTTTCGATCGAAGTGAGCTTATCTTCATGAGCTTAGCGATGCTCTTTGGCTGCGTAGTCCTCTCGACTGAACTCCGTACCGACCTGTCGGGATTCCAATGAGCCCTTCGTCGATGTAATGCCACGGGATAGTGACACCTTTGTCTTGTGCCGATTATACGCAGGACACAAAAAAACGGAAATTCGTTCGTTTTTCCCGCCTTAAAAAACTCGGGGACTGTCCCCGGGTTTTCCCATGCGCATCAGCTATCCAAATTATGACGTTTCGAGACCTTGCTGTTATACTATTCGGGCTCTCATTGCCTCTTCTAATAAGCGAGTGTGTTTTGGCTTGCAATTTACACTGCCCGGAGCCCCAAAATGACCAACAAAAACAATGCGTCCGCCAGCGATCCCGGTGGCCTCGATCCAGATCAAACCAACATCCACGATGCGTCCGAATCTGGGGATCTGACCCCCACCCAAGACTTCAACACCTCCAAGCCCCAAAGTGGTCATTGGAAGACCTCTGACTCGGCAATCGACCCACCCCAAGCTGGTTCGAAAAGCCCCTCGGATCCAAGAGTCTCCGAAAGTAAGCCGCTATCAACGACAAAGCTCTATGAGAACCCAGTACCGGAGAAACTGGGCCGATTCTTGATCCGAAAACTTCTCGGACGAGGTGGGTTCGGCGAAGTCTACCTCGCGTTCGACGAACAACTCCGACGGGAAGTCGCGATCAAGCTGACGTTCGGATCCCGTGTCGGCCCCAAAGCCGTGGATATGTTCCTCAAAGAAGCGCAGATGCTCGCCGAGTTGGAACATCCAAATATCGTACCTGTCTACGAAATCGGAACCACCGAGCGAAACGATATCTTTATCGTCTCGAAACTCATCGACGGAATGGACCTTGCCACGCGGATCGAAAAGGATCGCCCCAGTCGCGAGCTCTCCCTGGAAATCATCGCTGCGATCGCCGACGCGCTTCACTACGCACACTCCAAAGGTCTAGTCCACCGAGACATCAAACCAGCGAATATTCTGCTCGATAAGAACGATCGCCCCTACCTAGCCGACTTTGGAATCGCTCTGCGTGAAACCGATCAGGTCAAAGAAGGCGAGATCTCCGGAACGCCAGCTTATATGAGCCCCGAGCAAGCTCGCGGCGAAGGTCACCGCATCGACAACCGCAGCGACATCTATAGCTTGGGTGTTGTCTTGTACGAGCTGCTCGCAGGACGACGACCTTTCAAGGGTAAGACCACGCAAGAGCTAATCAAGCAAGTGCAAAACGGTGAGGTTCGAACCCCACGGACCTTTGATGCCTCGATCACACGCGAGCTCGAGCGAGTCTGTTTGAAAGCCCTCTCGCGGCATCCATCGGATCGGTTCGCGATTGCCAAGGATTTAGCAGAAGAAGTCCTTTGGCTGATCCAAAACCAACGCACCAGCGACAATTCCAATACGCTTCGCACACCCGCTGGCGCTCCGAACGCAGATCGGGTTGGGCTCGACTCAGGCCCGCAGCGAACTAACAGTGAATTGCCTTCGGCTGGAGAACTGGATTCAGCAAACCGTACCGGGCCAGTCAAGGTGGTGCCCAAGGGGCTGCGTTCGTTTGATGCCGGTGATGCGGATTTCTTTCTGGAACTGCTTCCTGGTCCCTTTGATCGGAACGGATTGCCCGAATCGATTCGGTTTTGGAAAACACGCATCGAGGCGACCGATATCGACAAGACGTTTCGCGTGGGGTTGGTCTATGGTCCCTCGGGTTGCGGCAAATCGAGTTTGATGAAGGCTGGGCTGCTGCCAAGGCTCTCGACACGGATCGAACGGGTTTATGTGGAAGCGACCCCGGACGATACTCCCGCAAAGTTGCTCAAAGAACTTCAAAAACGGATTCCAGATCTATCGGCGACGAATCTGGCAGATGCTTTGAGCATGATTCGCCGTCGAAAATTGGTCCCCAGTGGTGGCAAACTCCTGCTGGTGATCGACCAATTTGAGCAATGGCTCTACGCGGAAATGAGTTATGCAAATGCAGAGCTGACGAATGCATTGAGCCAATGCGATGGCGAAACGATCCAAGCGATCGTCATGGTGCGTGAAGACTTTTGGATCTCTGTCAGTAGGTTTCTAAAGGAACTCGATATCCCTATTGTCGAGCGTGAAAACAGTGCGATGGTCGACCTTTTCGACCTAGAGCATTCGAAGAAGGTATTGGCCTATTTTGGAAGAGCCTTCGAACGATTACCAGAAGATCGATCCAGTTGGAGCGAAGATCAAAAAGCGTTTTTGAATCAAGCTGTGATGGGGCTAAGCGAAAACGACAAAGTCATTTCTGTGCGACTTGCGTTGTTTGCGGAAATGATGAAGGGAAAACTGTGGGTTCCAAAAACGATCGAAGATGTCGGAGGCGTATCGGGCGTTGGCGTCACGTTTCTTGAAGAGACATTTGGTCAAAAGCACGCACCGATCCAGTACCGTCAACACCAAGAGGCGGTGCGAGGTCTGCTCTCAGCGCTGTTGCCAGCCTCCGGTACCGACATCAAGGGTTCGATGCAAAGTGTGGACTCGCTGAAGAAGGCTGCTGGCTACGAAGACAAGCCTCGTGAGTTTGAGGAACTGATGGAGATCCTCGACAAGAATCTTCGCTTGATCACGCCGGTCGATGACAGCAGTGGATCGGAGACCGGCACGAAGCGAAGCTATCAACTTGCCCACGACTACATGGTTCCCTCGCTGCGCGAATGGCTCACCCAAAAGCAGCGTGAGACCAAGAAGGGCCGCGCGGAGTTAAAACTTGCCGAACGCGCAGCGACCTGGGGAGCCAACCCAGAGAACAAGCAGTTGCCGACCCTATGGGAATGGCTGCAGATTCGGCGACTGACGGAACCGGCCAAGTGGATTCCCAACGAAAAGGCCGTGATGCGAGCATCAACACGCTACCACTTGCAACGCATTGCGATGGGTGCGGCCGCCGCAGTGCTGCTAGCCCTGGGTGGCTGGTTCGCTTGGCAGGAAACGTCACGTCGTCAAGAAACCACACGCATCGAAGGCTTGGTCAACACCTTGACCAGTGCCGACCCGGCTCAAATCCCTGCGATCGCCAAACAGCTCGACGCCAAGGCTGAGATAGCCGACGGGTATCTTGCTCCTCTGGTGTCCGGTGATGCAACCACTCCTGCGCAGCAGCGAGCGAAGCTCCACGCGCGGATGGCCAGCGTCGCGCGCGATCCATCACTGGTCGAACCATTGACCGAAGAACTTCTTGCGGGCAAGGTGAATTACGTTCTACCTCTTCGCGAACTCCTTCGTCCTTCGGCAGCGAAGCTAAGTGAATCCATGCAGAATCTACTTCATGACGACAAAGCCGATCCGCTGCGACGTTTCCGCGCGGCATTGGCCCTGGCCGATAATGTGCCGCCTTCTGACGAGGCAACCTGGACCGAGTCGAATCGAATGTTCATCGCCGAGCAATTGGTTGCGAGCAACGCGGAGTTTCAGCCGATCCTGCGCGAAGCCCTGCGTCCCATTCAAGAAAAACTGCTGGGCCATCTGGAGCGGATATTCGGCGCATCGCCAGGAGATGCGCAGCGATTGAGCGCCGCGAACACTTTGGCTGATTATGCCGCGAACGATCGCGAGCGACTGACCACGCTGTTGACCCAGGCCACTCCCGAGCAGCATGCGGTTCTTTATCCATTGGTCGCAGCGTTTCGATCGCCAGAGACCATCGTGCAACTTAGCCAGGTCGCGGCTACTCTGCCGCCGGAGGAACTCGGCTCGGTCGCACGTATCGCGTATGGCCAGCAACGAGCCAATGCGGCCGTGACGATGCTCAAGCTGGGTGAGAAAGAAAAGGTCTTACCGGTGTTCGACTGGACCGATGACCCTGAGGCGATGACCCAGTTCATCTTTCGATGCAAGCCCCGCGGCATCACCATCGACACGCTCCTCGACCTCCTTGCAATCCGAAGCGTCAGCGAGGGACGTGCTCGCTACGCTCTGCTCCTTGCCATCGGCGAATACGCACCCAGCGACATCCCCGCATCGCGTCGCGACGCGCTCGTGAAACAACTCTCCGGTTGGTACGCCAACGACCCTAGCTCGGGTGTCCACGGCGCATCGGGCTGGCTGCTGCGTCATCTCGGCGAAAACGAGATCGCCACTCGCATCGACCAAACGCCAGTTCCTTATTCACGCGAGCGTGAATGGTTCACATTGGCCATCACGGTCAAGCCGACACCACCACCCAAACCGAAGCCTGAAGAGAAAGAAGAAGGAGCTGAGCCGTCCGAAGGGAAGGAAGCGGAAAGCGACACCAACGCAACCGAACTCAAAGAACCAGAGACTCCTCCCGAGCCCCTCCCACCCAAGACGTTCTACTACACCTTCATCATCCATCCGAAGGGAGAGTACACCATCGGCTCCGTAACGGATCAACTCGACCGGCAAAAAGACGAAGTACGGCACACCGTGACACTCACCCGTCCGTTTGCTTTGTTGGATCGTGAGATCACCTTCGACGAGTTGATCGCGTTCTCTCCGCAGTATGCAGGATTCATGCAGCAGTTCGATGCGACGCTGGACGATTCGGGCTTTGGTGCGAACTGGTACGAGTCGGTGTCGTTCTGCCGCTGGCTGGGTACAGAGATGGGCCTGCCGGAGGCGGATCAGTGCTATGCCGATCCGGAGACGTTGGGCAAGGAGCAATATCCTCGGGAGCCAAACCCCGTGGCGAATTGGGCACCTCGGGATTGGCCATTGGATTTATCGAAGCGAGGATTCCGATTGCCGACGGAGTCGGAATGGGAGGTGGTGGCGCGCAGCGGATCGCGGACAGCGTATGGTTTTGGTAGCGAAGTTGCACTCCTGGACCGTTTTGGTTGGTTCTCGGAAAATAGTGGCAAGAAGGTTCATCCAGGTCGCGAGAAGCGACCGAGCGTTCGGGGCTTGTTCGACCTGCATGGAAACTTGTTTGAGTGGACTCATGATTGGGACGGTGACTTTGATTCATCATCGGCACAGACCGATCCTCTGGGTCGAAAGACTGGCACGAACCGCGTGTTCCGCGGCGGCAGTTGGGACCCCGGTGCAGCGTACTGCCGGTCGGCGAGCCGCTACTTCGACTCCCCGACGAACCGCGGCACGCTCTACGGCTTCCGCCTTGCCTTAGTTCCTTCGGGTCCAGACGGTTCAGGTGCGGCGGGTTTAGGACCGGCGGAGCCGGTATCGGGAACAGGGGACGGGTATGGAGCGGAGGGTGGCCGAAGGCGAGAGGAGTGAGGGACGAGCGACGAGGCATTCGGTCGACCCGGAGCGAGCGTCGCGATGTGTCAAACGTAAGGGTCCAGGGGCGCGAGCCCCTGGTCGATTTTTGGGAGTCAATTCGATGCCGATGCGAACGTTTATGATTCCGGTTACCGACTGCGGAGACGCCTGCGATGCTATGAACCAATTCATGCGCCATGTTCGCGTGTTATCGACCGATCGTCGATTCGTCGAAATCGGCCTGCAATCGTTCTGGTCGATCCTGGTGGATTATCTGGAGGTAAAACCCGAGACTATGAGCGGCGAACAGCGTCCGACAAAGTTTCGTAACCGGATCGATTATCGAGAAGTTCTCGATCCAGAGGCGTTTGCACGGTTTGCTCAACTGCGGGAGTTTCGTAAACGGTTGGCTCAAGAGGAGGGCGTACCGGTTTACACGGTTTTCACCAACGAGCAATTGGCGGAAATAGCCAAAAATCGAATTGTGACCAAAAATGGCCTGGAAAAGGTGGATGGAATTGGGGGAGCACGGCTGAGCAAATACGGGGATGCTCTTATTCGATTCCTTGAGACTCAAAGAGGTCCGGTGCATGAAGAGAGCTAAAGGTCTCTTTGATTTAATCCATGATCGAGAGAACCTGAGGCATGCAGCTCATGCGGCGATGCGTCGCAAACGGGCGAAAATGGAGTCTCGGCAATTTGCGTCGAATCTTGAGCAGGAGCTGAAAAAGCTCTCAGATGATATTCGCGGTGGGCTTCTGGTCTTGGGCGAGCATCATCAGTTCTGGATACGCGATCCTAAAGAGCGCTTGATCACTGCCCCTTGCTTTCGCGAACGGGTTTTGCATCATGCAATAGTCCGAGTGTGTGAGCCAACGTTTGAGCGTTGGCTGATTCCGGATACTTATGCTTGCCGCCGGGAAAAAGGACGTATAGCGGCCTTGCTGCGTGCCAAGACGTTTTCTTCGAGATATGGTTTCTATCTCAAGTTGGATATTCGGAAATATTTTCCTAGCATACCGCACAACCGACTTGATGCTCTGTTAAAGCGTCTGTTCGCCGAGCCGCAGTTGGTCTCGCTCTGGAGTCAAGTGGTCAAGGGCTATTGTCCTGGTGCGAAAAGCGGGTTGCCCATTGTCAGCCTGACCAGTCAACATTTGGCAAACGCCTATTTGGGGCAACTCGATCGCTTGGTCAAGGAAGAGTTAAGAGTTAAAGGCTATGTGCGCTACATGGACGATATGGTGTTGTGGGGTGAGAGCACTGTAGCTTTGAGAAACCATTTGAATGCGATCACTGAGTTTCTTTTGGGATCGTTGGGGCTGGACGTTAGATCGCCGTATATCAATCGAGTCAAACACGGGATCGGTTTTTTGGGAGCACGCGTGTTTCCAAGTCACATTGTGCCCAGCCGAAGTAGTCGTATTCGTTACCGGCGAAGGATTCGCAAGCTGGAACGACTGCATGCAGATGGGAGTCTGAGTGAGATGGAATTGCAACAACGTGGTACCGCAATGACTTCAAATATGCGAGTTGCCGGAATGCGCAGTTGGACATGGCGTAGGCATGTGGTAGATTCTTACGATGGTGAATGATCGAACTGGCACGAACCGCGTGAACCGCGGCGGCAGTTGGGACAACGATGCAGCGAACTGCCGGACGGCGAACCGCAACAACGACTCCCCGACGAACCGCAACACGAACAACGGCTTCCGCCTTGCCTTAGCTCCATCGAGAACAAGTGATACCTTGCCGGGATTCTGGATTGAATCGCCGCGTGGAATGGCAGCCACACTGGATTGTGTGATGCTATGTTGAATGGATGAACCGCGATTCCCGAAGGAACAGATCGTTTTCCAGTCTGGCTTGGTTTCGACCCTGCCAGCAAAACCTCAACCCGAGACCGCGTGGTGTTAGTAGGTCGGTTGGATGACCGATGCGAAAGCTCCGCGCGGTCTTTTTTATTGCGCAAGCAGCAGATAGCTTCGCGCGACAGGTCTAACTCCCGGTCTACTTAGTTCGAATCCTACTCCTGTTTTGCCTCGATAAAGGTTGCTTGGCTGTTTGAGGGTCCTTATCGGTGTTACTCTAGCTAGGCCATATGCGGGTGACGACAAGGTAACCTGCTATCCTAGCTCAGGCCCTGGAATCCTTTGTGGCTGACTTTCTACCAGCATCGACCGAAACAGCGAAAAACTACCAATTATCCTATTGCCTATCATGAGACACCGTTCCACCCGCGATGTTGTTGTTGACCTGAAAAAAAACGATAGGCTTATCGAAATCGATGCCCCCCTGTCTGCAAGACTCGAAATCGCCGAAATCCAACGACGCGTCTACGCTCGAAAAGGTCCCGCTATTCTCTTTACCAATCCGGTCAACTCCCGTTTTCCGATGGTAAGCAACCTGTTCGGCTCACTGGAACAAGCTCGCTTTGTGTTCCGTCATACAATAGAGCGGGTCCGTCGTGCTATCGAATTGAAGATCGACCCCAACGCTTTCTTCCGCAACCCTCTACGTTACCTCTCTGCCCCCTCAACCGCTTGGGCAATGCTCCCGAAACGTGTTCGCTCTGGACCCGTCTTCGCCAACTCTTGCGCATTATCTGATCTTCCACAACTGATTTCATGGCCCGATGACGGAGGACCATTCATCACCCTTCCCCAAGTCCTAAGCTCTCCACCTGTCGATGCTGACAACGGACTTCCAAAACTTTCCTCTTGCAACCTGGGTATGTACCGCATCCAACTCTCCGGAAACCAGTACCAAACCGACGAACAAATCGGCCTCCACTACCAACTCCATCGCGGCATGGGTATCCACCATCAACAAGCTCTCAAAGCGAACAAACCTTTTCCGGTGACCATCACCGTTGGTGGTAGTCCAGCCATGACGCTTGCAGCTGTTATGCCTCTGCCCGAAGATGTCGGCGAACTCACGTTCGCAGGTGCACTAGCCGGATACCGTATCCCGATGATCGTTTCGCGAACGTCCTCGAAATCCTCGCTTCCCATAGCTCCAATCTATGCTGATGCTGATTTTGCGATCACTGGTATCGTCGACCCTAACTCGCTTAAACCCGAAGGACCTTTCGGTGACCATCTAGGCTACTATGCACTAACCCACCCGTTTCCTTGGATGCAAGTCACCGGCGTCTATCACCGCCCAGGCGCTATATGGCCCTTCACCGTCGTGGGTCGCCCCCCCCAAGAAGACACTACGTTCGGCGAACTGATCCATGAGATCACCGGCCCGATCATCCCAACCGTCCTCCCCGGTGTTCGCGGTGTCCATGCTGTCGACGTCGCTGGTGTCCACCCTCTGCTACTTGCCACCGGCTCGGAACGCTATACGCCCTATCTGAAACCTAACCGCCCCCAAGAACTTCTGACCCAAGCAAGCGCGATCCTGGGCCAAGGTCAGATGTCGCTAGCAAAATACCTTTTTATCATCGATGGCAATGATCCTCAGGCCCCCAACCTTTACGACCTCGAAGCCTTCTTTCAATGGGTCTGGGAACGTGTCGATTTCTCAAACGCTCTTCACTTCCATACAAAAACCACCATCGATACCCTGGATTACTCAGGTGAGGGTTGGAACCAAGGTTCTAAACTCGTTGTTCCTATCTCTGGTCCAAAACGCCGCGAACTGCTTGACTCGATCCCTTCGAATCTCCGCCTTGCTCCTAGCTTATTCAACCCCAAACTTTGCTCTAGAGGATCTATCGCTATCGAAACGAAATTACCCCTGGATGCTGCTGTTGAACAAATCTCTGCACTGTTTTCCCAGCAGCCCGAACTTGCAAAATGCGTCACTGTAATCACCCTGGTGGATGACTCTGATTTCACTAGCAAGTCCTTTGCCAACTGGACTTGGGTAACCTTTACCCGCTCGAACCCCTCGATCGACGTTCGCGGAGTCGGCGAGAAAATAGACAATAAACACTGGTCTTGCTCCGGCCCCCTGATCATCGATGCTCGCATCAAACCCCACCACGCCCCACCCTTGGTCGAAGACCCCGAAGTGACTAGAAAAATTGATGCCCTGGCCGCCAAGGGTGGCCCCCTGGCGAAATACCTCTAATGCCTTTTGAGTATTTCTAAGAGCCCAAGCAAATCCTTTGGTATACTAGTTGTAGGTTGAATTAGCCGTCCGAACCTAGGAAACCTATCATGACCAACGATAAATCTTTCCAAGCTGCTTGCCCATCGTTTCGCAGCTGGTTAGATACTCGCTCCGCTGTGTCGCGAAGAGAGTTCCTTCGATCGAGCTCTCTTGCTGCTCTGACTGCCAGTTCTCTTTGGACAAGCGTGGCAGAATCGCTTGCCAATACAAACACCAACACCAAGCGTCCCAAAGCGATCATCCTGCTGTGGCTCCAAGGTGGACCTAGTCAACTCGAAACTTTTGACCCACACCCTAACACGGCTATCGGTGGGTCTACACAAGCCATCAAGACTTCGCTTCGCGATGTCCAAATCGCTGACACCCTACCTCAAACTGCCGAAATCATGCACCTAGCGACGCTCGTTCGGTCCATGGTCTCCAAAGAAGGTGATCACGAACGCGCTACGTACAACATGAAAACCGGTTGGCGACCCGACCCTACGTTGATCCACCCAGCCATCGGCTCGGTCCTGTGCCACCAAAGTTCCTCTAACCTAGAGATCCCACGCCATGTTTCTATTCTTTCAGGGCAATGGCCTGCCCGCGGCGGATATTTAGGTAGCCAGTACGATGCTTTCCAACTAGGCGATCCCAAAAACCCTCTGCCGAATCTACGAAGTCCTGTCGCCGATCAACAATTTCAGCAACGCATCGCTGATTTGGAGGTCCTCGAAAAAGGTTTTCGAAAAGGCCGTATCAAAAACCTTGACTCGGACAAGACGCTTCACTCTGTCTCGACACAACGCGCTGTAAGAATGATGTCCAGCGAACAAATCCAAGCCTTCGAAATCGATCGTGAACCGGCCAGCATCCGCGATCCGTTCGGCGATTCCCCCTTCGGTCGCGGCTGTCTTGCTGCCGTCCGCCTCATCGAGCAAGGTGTCACTTGCGTGGAAATCGAACTCAGCGGCTGGGACTCCCACATCGAAAACCATTCGCTGCAGTCAGGACGCTGCAGTATTCTGGACCCCGCACTGGCTTCCCTCGTCCGATTGCTCGAGGAACGAAACTTGTTGGACTCGACCGTCGTCTTCTGCGGCGGTGAATTTGGACGCACTCCCAAAATCAACATTGCCGACGGCCGTGACCACTGGCCCAATGGCTTCAGCACCGTTCTGATCGGTGGACCCTTCCGCCGCGGCTATGTCCACGGACAAACCAACCACGAACCGATCGCTAACGAGAGTGAACCTTTATCTGGTGTCAAAGACCCCGTGAGGATCGAGGATCTACACGCCACGATCCTTCGGGGTTTTGGCATCGACCCGTCGGTCGAGTCTATCACACCCATAGGAAGACCCCTGGCCGTTAGCCAAGGGTCGATCATCCAAGAGCTTTTTGATAGTTAGCACCGCAAGGTGCCTCAGAATACTACTTGTTCGTTTTATTTGGCTGCGGCTTGGCATTGGCCTGCTTGGGTTTGGCCGCTGGAGCTCCCTCCATCAACTTCTCCAAAGCCTGAATCATCTCAGGATTTGCGCTAAAGCCAGCCGTTCGCTTGACGACCACTCCCTTGCCATCGATGAGGATCGTCACCGGTACACTGAGCACACCTAACTTGGTCGCCAAGTCGCTCTGAAAGCCGCCCTGCTCATGAATATGAGCCCATGGATATTTGCCGGCGTTTTCTTTGAGAAACTTTGCTGCCGTCGCCGCGTCATTGTCCAAGTTCACTCCGACAATTTGCAGGTTCTGTTTCGCGTACTTAGCCTGTAACTTGCGCAACTCTCCCATATCGGTCTTGCATGGGTCACACCATGTTGCCCAGTAATGGACAATCGTCGGGCCTGTGGTCTGTACGTCTTTACCCTCGAGGGTCTTGCCTCGAAGATTCAGGGTCTTGCCCTCCAAATTGAGCCTTACGATGGCGCCAGATGCCTTCTTCCCAAAGTCCGTACCTGGGAAATTGGTGGCCACTTTGCGATACCATTCCTGTGCATCTGTTTCCTGACCGCCTAGCTCATCGTTTAAGCCGATCTGAATCATCGCTTCTGCAGCATCAGGTGATGTTGAGTACTCTAGAGCGAACGATTTGAGCTTTTCGATATAAGTCTCCTGGATCGCCGCATGATTGGCCTTGGGATCGCTCATCTGTGCCATGAAGTCCGAGGAGATAACGCGAAACGCGACATAGGACTTATGCTCTTTTCCCCCAGGTAGCTTATCCAGACTCATTTCGAGGTTCTTTAGATCCTCGAGCCCTTCGGTGTACACCCCAGTTTGTACCGCTGAGCTCACCGAATCGGCAAACTGATGGATCCATGATCCCATATCCTCGGTCCCTTGGCTCGCCGCTATGAGCTTGCGCAGGATCGTCCCTCGCTCTTTGTACTGCTGGGGCGTTGCGTTCCCGTCCCGCATCGCACTGTCTACTTTGTCCAATTCCGTTAGCATGCCCTGCATCGCGTCAGTCATTCCGTTATCAGATGGCGAGGCTGCGACATCTCTATTAACCGCCATCGATGGGAAGAAAAATCCTGAGTCGCCTACATTGGCACTGTCGACCATCCTAGGTGCATCGATCAATCTCCATCCGCCCTCTATCTGAACTATCGTTCCTACTAGCAGCTGCTGATTGGCTCCCTTGCTCTCGAGGATCGCTATGACGTTCTCGTATGCCGTCACGTCCTGGGTTGAACCGTCGGTTCCTGCTGGTACCACACCTGGCTTGTCAGCGGCGAACTGCGCCCAAGTCGCTTGGGCGTCGATGAGTCTCTGACTTCCCATAAACTCGCTAAACGCTAGTTTGGTCTTTTCAATCTTTTCGAGTAACCTCGTTTTCGTTTTGTCACCAAGCTTGAGCGCATCGATCTCGGTTGGACTTAGCAACAGTTTTTCGTATCGCTTGGTATCCCGCTTCTTGATCGATTCAACCACTTCTATGGTGATCTCTTCTGGTGAGATCGTTTTCCATGAATCGATCTGCCCGTCTTCGTTCTTGTCCAATCCCCAACGGGTTCCTTGTGTTCCCAACCAACGGTATTGATCGGCCGTACCATTAAAGTTCGTATCTATGTCGCGATAGACTTCTATACCGTCTTTGTAGTAACTCCACTGATCGACGTTTCTGTCGCCGTTGGTGTCGGCGAACCTTCGCAAAAGACGCCCATCTGGACCGTAGATCATCAAGCCGTCGATACCGCCTAGGGTCTCGTATTTCCCGGTGCATTTCGATGCATCTTTGGCATCGACTTGGTCATACTGCACGTTCTGTTGCTGGGGCGCATAGCCCAAACCGGTGGCTACCATCGCCTCGGTATCTTGTGCGACGGCCTTGGTGGCGGTGTTGCTTGCTAACGCCGCAGCCATAATCGCCATCCACCTTACTTGCACGGCTCTCTTGTTCCGATTGGCCAGCATCCTTGCTCTCCTTTAGGGGTATAGGGTTACCTTTTTCAGCCGGAGTCTAGCCTAAATGGCCTCTTGCTTGCCATAGCTTTTTCAGGCTTCTTCGCCCCTAAGATTGACTTTCAACCTCCATCCGTTGTTGTTTTCGTCAGCTTTTCTTTGGCTAGCATATTCGTTGCTAGCATATTCGTTGCTTGCTTTTTCCCACGGTTCGTTTGTCTCGAAAAGAATAAGATGGGCTGTTTTCATTTCGAGGGTTTCTTGGCCAAGCTCGCTAGCTAAGACTTCGATCCCCGGATTGTGTCCTATGCACAGGACGCTAGCTTTTCCACCATGATTCTCCAGCGTCACTTGTTGGATGGTTTGGGCGGTCGCCAAGTACAGTTGCTCAAAATACAGAATCTCTGGGACTCTTTTTTCGCTGTAGGCGCATAAGCTCTGAAGGATCCCTTGGAGTGTCTGGATGGTTCTGAGCGATGTCGAACATAGGATGCGCTCGGGCACCAAATCCAACTGCAGTAGTTTTTGTCCCAAAAGGACAGCAGCTCTTCTACCTCGCTGATTCAAAGGTCTCTCTTTGTCTCCTAGGGAGCTATCGTTCCAGTCACTCTTGGCATGTCGGACTAACATCCATTGGGTCATTTTTTCCTCTTCATAACGGCTCGCATTGGCCGAGTGCGATGAAGAGACTTTACACAAGTCAAAAACGCTCGATCGAGCACTTTGGTCCAATGCTTTGTTCGTGCTTCTTCTCGTACTCGACGCGATTTAGTATAGCTATCCGGCCCATTGGTCCGCAAGTTACAGCAAACCGTTTCGATCAAAGGTCGGCATCGCCGAAGTTTAAACAGACATCGAGTGCGAGTACCGTTTCACTGAGTACCGCTTCGCTGAGTACGAGTACGACGAAATCCGATGCGAGGCTCCAACAAACTCTAGCCTAACAAACGCTGCAACCTAGGATCTAGTAGACTCTCGGCTATCCATTGAGCCCCATGAAAATTGCCTTGCTTGGTGTGCCTATTCGGGACACTGACCACATAAGCCCCAGCTTGGACGCCCGCCTTGGTCCCGTTTTCGCTGTCTTCTAGCACCAGCATCCTTTCGATGGGGACCTGCATACGCTTGGCTGCCTCGTAGTAAATATCTGGATGAGGTTTACCCCGAGCCACCTCCTCGGCTGTTACGACAAAGTCCAATCGTTCTAGGATGCCCACCATCCTCAAAGCTTTATAAGCAAAAGCTTTGGTCGAACTGGTCGCTACGCATCTTGGTAACCCTCTTCTTTCTATGGCTAGGAGTGTGTTGTCCACCCCTGGCAAGCTTTGTAGCCTCGTTTCCAAGATGCCTTCAAAGATACTTTCGGTTTCCTGATGCAGCTGCTCCCAACTTTCCTCGAGCATCTCGCTCTCTATGAGCACTTCGTAGGCCTTGGGGGCAGGCAAACCTATCATTCTTTGCCTAACTTCGTCTTTAAAAACCTTCCCTCTCTTGGCCAAAAGTTCTTTGGTCACTTCCTCGTAGAGATCTTCGGTGTTTAGCAACAATCCATCCATATCCAGAGCGACTGCTAGTATCGTTGTTTCTTCAATCACCTTGATAACTTGTTACTTCCTTTTGGTTCCTAGCGCCTATCTACCTAGCTTTTCCAACAGCCCTTTTGGCCGTGTTGGTTTCGTCGTACCTAGCTGCGTTTTTCCTACTTGATCTTCGTCCAGTTTTTACTAGTTTTCCACCGCTACCGACTTCGTTACTACCGTAGTTTTTTGTTGAAAAAAGCTGGTTTTTCTATGGTTTCCTACATCGCTAGTTGTCTTTCTTCAACAACAACAAGTTTTATAATTATCTTTATCTAGATTGTCTTGCCCATGGACCATCCATCCGGAAGGACAGCGTCTTTGGTTACGATGCATATGCCATCCCGCACAGAGCATGGGTCGTAAGCGTCCGAGTCGGTCAGTCCCATCGTGTTGGCAACCTGAACATGGCGACCGATACGAGAGTTTTTGTCCAAGATGGCACCTTCGATCAAACTCCCAGAACCTATCCCCGCGCGTGGCTTGCCTTCTTTGGCTAACCTAGCCACATCGGCGTCCGTTTCCATGTAGTCAGCTCCCATTACGATGGAATTGCGGATGGTGACACCGTCGCCTATGACGCATCGCAAACCGATGACGCTGTTTTCGATGATCGAGCCTTTGCCTATGCGACATCCGTCAGCTACTAAAGAAGAAGTGATGCTAGCTCCTTCGATCACCGTAGGTGGCAAAAATCGTGGTCTTGTATAGACAGGGTTTTCAGCGGAAAACAAATCGAAAGGTGGATTGGGCTTGGTCAATGAGAGGTTGGCCTCGTAAAAAGCCTTGATAGTCCCGATGTCTTCCCAGTAATCGTCGAAAAGATGGACCTGTACCTTTCGGGAGCGGATGGCAGCCGGGAAGACTTCCTTCCCAAAATCGCTGTAGTTGGTTTTGTTGAGCACATCGAACAGCAGATCTTTGTTGAAGATGTAGAGGCCCATGCTAGCCAAACAATCCCTGCCCTTTGATTGGATGCCACGAGCATCGATCCACGAAGGTGACATGCTAACCATGTCGATCTCATCGGGGGTCTGTGGTTTTTCCAAGAAACCTACCACTCGGCCAGTATCGTCACAACGCATGATCCCCAGGGCAGAAGCAGCCGAGCGAGCTACCGGGATCGCAGCGATCGTGACGTCAGCTTTGGTGTCGATGTGCGTACGGAGCATCTGCGCGTAATCCATCCTGTACAACTGATCACCGCTGAGAATTAGAACGTACTTGCAGTTTTGATCGTCGAAGTAGACAAGGTTCTTTCGAACAGCGTCGGCAGTCCCTTCGAACCAAGCAGCATCGTTTTCCATCGTCTGCTGGGCAGCCAGAAGCTCGACGAAACCACCCGAGAAATTGTCGAATCGGTACGTCTGACGGATGTGTTGGTGAAGGGAAACACTCAAAAACTGAGTGACGACATAAATTTTATTGATACCGCTATGAAGGCAGTTGCTGATAGGGATGTCGATAAGCCTGTATTTCGAGGCCAACGGGACCGCAGGTTTAGCTCGAATTTTGGTCAATGGGTAAAGACGAGTCCCTCGTCCTCCCCCTAGAATGAGAGACGTTACGCTTTTGAGATCCACAACCGTCATGATGTTCCTCGAGGGCAAAGCTTCCTATATCGGGCGTAGAGCCTAATCGGGCATAAACGCTGAGAGGGTGTGAAATGATTCTAGCACGGCAACAAAAAAATAGGACCACACACTAGGTCTGAACCAGGAAGGGATAAGCAAAACCAGGATCCAAGTTTTGACCAAGGAGCTCGTCGCAGAAAATTCGGTAAGCCACCTGAGCAATCTACCAGTGAGCCAAAAAGTGGCCCATTGGTTGGAAGTTTTGGGTTTTGAAGTGGAGTGGTTGGAGTACTTAGACTCAAACGGAGTCCGAAAAACAAACATCGTAGCAGCTAGAAAACCGGTAGAAGCTAGCCAAAACCAAGGCGGAGCAGCGTATATGGCTCACACCGACGTGGTTCCAGTCGACGACTGGGATAGCGGCTTTAGTGGACCTTTCGAAGCCACCGAGAAAGCAGGTAAGCTCTATGGAAGAGGAACCTGCGATATGAAGGGATCTCTATGCTGCGCCATCCAGGCAGCCTCAAGAATCGATCGAGCTGAGCAAACCAAGCCAATCTATTTTGTGGTAACAGCGGACGAGGAAATTGGGATGGAGGGTGCCCAACAAGTCGACAAAAGATCCTACCTGTGGCAAGAAATGATCGAACAAGACGTCGTAGGGATCATAGGTGAACCAACCGAAATGCAAGTCGTCCATGGCCATAAAGGTACCTATGGAGTGATCCTGCGAGCCCTAGGCCAAAGTGCCCACACGAGCACTGGTAAAGGGCTGAACGCTAACTATTCGCTGATACCGGCTCTGGTAAAGCTTTTAGAGCTGAGGGAAAAAACCGAAAACCTCCCCGAGTACCGAAACTCCCAGTACGATCCCCCGACAGTGACATGGAACATGGTCATCAAGAACGAACCGATGGCCATCAACGTAACGACCTCGATAGCAGAAGCCCACATTTTCTTTCGAACCATGCCGAGTGTTGACTGCCAGGGGATCCTCAAAGCTCTGCGTCAAATTCAATTGGACCATGGCCTGGAATGGATAGAAAAGGGGGAAAAACCCCATTGGAGCGTCGATCCGCAAGCAGCTTGGATACAAGACACCCTGCAGATCGCAGGACGAGAAAAATCGCAAACAGTATGTTACGGAACCGACGGTTCGGTTTTGCAACGCTTAGCCAAACTCGTGGTTTGCGGACCAGGCAGCATTGAGCAAGCCCATCGCAAGGACGAGTGGGTGGCGATTGACCAACTGGAAAAAGCAGTCGATGTTTACGAACGAGCTTTTCGAAAGTGGGCCTGTTAGGACATGTTTCGAATCCTCCTCAAGAAGTACTACCAAGAATCGATCCTGCTTTGGAGCGCATTGGCGCTGGTCTTGTTCTTTTTCCCTTGGGTAAGGATTTGGACCGTAAGCCAGTTTGAGCTTACAGGATTCGCGCCCCTGATCGAGCAATTCAAAGCCTTTGAAAAATTCTCTCCAGTCCCTCTCGATCAATTCCTCACCTACCATGGAATCATTGGCATTACCTATGACGAACCGGTGGTGTTGCTTTGTGTCTTGACTTGGTGCATCGCTCGCGGAACCGATGTCGTCAGCGGAGAGCTCAATCGAGGGACCATGGAGATGCTCTTAGCGCAGCCCGTCGCGCGATGGATGTTGTTAGCCAGCCATGCCACGGTAACGATCCTAGGCTTGGCTCTGCTTTGTTTGCTGATTTACGCGGGGGTTTACTTGGGGATCCATACCAATTCGACCCCAGTATCCACAAGCACCAAGCTAACACTACCGTGGCTAGAGTGGACGGTTGCCAATCCGTTTGTTCCCAAGCAGATGCGGCAAACGCCCCTGAGTGAACTGGTCCGACCCCAGGAGTTCATCGCCGCGACGATGAATCTATTTTCGCTAGGTTTTGCGATCATGGGACTGGGAGTGATGGCCAGCAGTTTCGATCAATACCGTTGGAGATCCATAGGGATAGTCATCGGGGCGTACGTATGGAATTTGCTGCTGTTTATTTTGTCCAAGTCGACACCATCGATGTCGATATTCAAGCCCTTTACGTTCTTGTCGGCTTATCAGCCCGACTGGATGATCCTACAGATCCACAAGCATCCCGAGCGACAGTGGAACTGGAGCAACGCCCAGCACGCTAGCTCTTGGCAGGAAATGATAGGACCGATGGGCTATGTCAGCATCCTCTTGGCGCTAGGCCTGGCCGCTTATTCGGTCGCCTTCTGGCGCTTTACCCGGCGAGATCTACCAGCCCCGAATTGAATTTGGACCTACGGACCTTAGCGGTTGTTTTTACCGCTCATGTCGCCGGTAGGCGATCCCAGCGGCCACTGGCCGGCCGAGCGACTCAGCGGAGCACTCGCTCCCCACAAACCTGACCGGCTGGTTGAACTCTGCGAACCGGAGGTCTCGGACGGTTTCAAAGAAGATGGCTTGGTTGCCGGTCCGCTCGCAGAACCAAAACCCGATAAGCTACCCAGCGTGTCAAAAGGGCCTGATCCGAGAAAAAGCCCTGAAGTGGACCCTACGGAGAGTAAGCGTTCCATAAAAGCTATCCGGGAGGATTGGTGCTCAAAGAAAAGTCGGCAAGTTCGTTATCGTCGATCCCTTGAACCAACTTCAACACGAATCCCGCCAAAGCAGTACCTTTTTTCCAGGTTGTGGTTACCCTAGTAAAGCCCAATCAGTACGACTGAGGCCTAGAGGTCTGGTCAGGGTCATCGAAGATTAACCGTTTCTCATCGAAAAACTAGATCAATGATTCTGTTGATCGACAATTACGACTCGTTTACTTACAACCTCGTCCAACGGCTCGGAGAGATCGATCCGGGGCTCGATGTGCACACGGTCCGAAACGATGAGGTGACGGTCGAGCAAGTTCGAGCCATGCGGCCCGATCGGATCCTCTTGTCACCTGGTCCATGCACCCCCAACGAAGCCGGTATCTGTGTCCCGTTGATTGAGCAACTGCACGGCGAATTTCCCATTCTTGGAGTTTGCCTAGGACATCAGTCGATCGGCCAAGCCTTCGGCGGAAAGATCGTCCGAGCCCCAGAGCTCATGCACGGGAAAACCGATCGGATTTTCCACGATGCTCAAGGGATGTTTGCCGAACTTCCCAACCCATTCATCGCAACACGCTACCATTCCCTGGTCATTCTTCCAGAAAGTTTACCCAGTTGCTTGCAGGTTTCTTCCTGGGTGGAAGATTCCAACGGAAACCGAATTATCATGGGTGTTCGCCATAGGCAATACGCCGTCGAAGGCTGGCAGTTCCACCCTGAAAGTTTCTTAACCGAACCGGGGCCGACCCTACTGAAGAGATTTTTAAGTTGGTCGGGTCCCCCCATCCAATAGTACCTTTTTAAGCATTCCCAATTCTCAGCATGCTCTGCGTAACCGTCGCCCGTACCCGTCACAAACACACCATCCAGGAACATCTCGATGTGGCGGCCCAAGGGGCCAAGCTTGTCGAGCTGCGGCTCGATTACATCGCCCGTAGTGTGGAATTGGCCAGGGTCCTGAAAAACCGTCCAACGGCCGTGGTTGTCACCTGCCGACGCAAAGAGGATGGCGGTCGATGGGAAAAGTCAGAAGAGGACCGATTGATGCTCCTGCGGCAATCGATCGCGATGGGGGTCGAATACATTGATCTCGAAGAGGATACGGCTGCCAAGATTCCCCGCTATGGAAAAACCAAGCGGATCGTCAGCTACCATAACTTCGAGGGCGTTCCGGCCAACCTAGAAGAAATCCACGCTCGACTTGCTAAGCTCGATGCAGACATCGTTAAGATCGCCGTCCAAGCTCAATCGTTCGAGGACTCGGCTCGCGTGATTGAATTGATGCGAAATGCCAAAGTCCCCACGATTGGAATTGCGATGGGGGATTACGGTTCGATGACCAGGATTCTAGGGACCCGCTATGGTGCTCCCTTTACATTCTGCGTCTTCAACCTCGATCGCCGTGTCGCTCCTGGTCAGCTTTCCTACCACGACATGAAGAACATCTACAGGGTTGATTCGATCACCGATAAGACCAAGATATTCGGGGTGGTCGCAGACCCGGTCGCACACTCCTATAGCCCAATGCTCCACAACAGCGCCTTCCAAGCAAACGAGTTGGACTACCGTTATTTGCCGTTCCGAGTCGCAGCCAACGATATCGAACCGTTCGTTCGATGGTGCCAGCGCGAAGGCGTAGGCGGCCTGAGCGTGACGATTCCTCACAAACAGTCGGTGCTGCCTCTGTTGACCCAGGCCGAAGCCGCCGCGCAAGGCATCGGTGCATGCAACACCATCGTCATCAGTGGCGAAGATCGCATCGGCTACAACACCGATTACCGAGCAGCGATGGAATGCATCGCGCAGGGTTTATCAAAACTATACGAAGAGCCAAACCCCTTCGAAGGCCGCTCGGCTTTGCTTCTGGGCTCCGGTGGCGTATCGCGAGCCATCGGCTGGGGACTCGCACAACGCCGCGTTCGCGTCGCGATTTCGAGCCGAAACTCCGAGTCGGCAGAACGCTTAGCAAGAGAACTCGGAGGGCGCGCCGTTGCCTGGGAAGAACGCCACAGCGTGCAACCGAGCATCCTGGTCAATGGCACCCCCATCGGTATGTTTCCCGAAATGGATGTAACGCCCTTTCGCAAAGAAAACCTCGATCAACGCACCCTGGTCTTCGACACCGTATACAACCCCGAACAAACATTGCTGATTCGACAAGCCAAATCGATTGGTTGCCCAGTCATTACCGGCCTGAGCATGTTTGTTCGCCAAGCCGCTTACCAGTACCGACTCTTCACCGGCAAAGAACCACCGATCGAGGCGATGACCAAAGCCCTGCGGCGAGCGATCTCTCCTTTGAACTACAACAACCTCGACGAAGACGATGACGATGACACTCAGCCCCAAGATGAGGACTGATTTTTCTTACTCCTAGCCACTAAGACACCGCCAGAACCGTTCTTTCAATCTCACCGTTCTTTCAATCTCACAGGGAAGCTGAAAAACCCTCTAGGGCTCCGACTAAGCTCTTGAGGAAGGCTGCCGCCGGTGCACCATCGACCGCCGCGTGATCAAACGTCAGGCTTAAACTCATCACTTGCCGAATATCAACTCGCTGGGCATCGACAAAGATCGGCTCTGGACGAATCGCTCCAATCCCCAAAATCGCAATCTCAGGATAATTGATGATCGGTGTGAATGCATCGATCCCGTAAGCCCCCAGATTCGTCAGGGTGATCACTCCCCCATCCATTTGTGCTCGAGTCAATCGCCCGGATCGAGCAAGTCCGATCAACCGCTGCGACTCGGTAGCGATCCGCTCAAGCTGAGCGTTGAAAACATCTCGGATCACCGGCACGAGCAATCCCTCAGGGGTGTCGACAGCAAGCCCCACATGACACGCCTCAGGTTCCAAAAGGATCAGATCGCTGTGGTCGCCATTCCATCGGACCCGCATCGATGGGTGCTGGGCCAAGACGATCGCGATTTGTTGAGCAATGATGTCAGTGAATGAAGGGACATTCGACGACCCAGACAATTTTATCATTTGGCGATAATTCACCAAAGCGGTTGCATCGCAGCGGGTATGTAGAGTAACCGGGATGGTCCGATCACGGCTGTACCGCAGGCGATCGGCAATCGCACGACGCCTCTGCGTATAAAGCTTTCCAGCACCTTTGGACGCACTAGCAGCCCGCTGGACGTCCGCCTCTCGAATTCGACCCCCACGGCCAGAGCCGACCAAGCCTTGCCAATCAATTCCTAGCCGCTCGGCCAGTCGCCGCGCGCGAGGAGTCGCTCGGCGACGTTTGGCGTCGATAGGCTCAGACGCTGCGATCTTGGCAGACCCATCCTCCCGCGCGATGTCTTGCTTGGTAACCCGTCCTGAACGCCCAGTGCCGACAATGCTTTGCAGATCGACACCAAGTTCTCTTGCGAGTCGACGTACCGAGGGAGATGCTGCTCCGCCCGGACGATGTGTTTGCTCTCCTGGACCCTCCGCGGATTGGGATTCCATTGGGCCCGATGCATCATCAGGTGGTAACTCCCCAGGCGCTAAGAGATAACCGAGCAAAAAACCGACAGGAACCACCGTATCGGGCTCTGGACCCTTGGGTGACCTGTATAGAGTTCCAGAGCCGATCGATTCGATCTCTTGTACAGCTTTTTCACCCTCCATTTCAAACAGAGGCTCTCCCTCGCGAACGCCCTGGCCATCTTCTTTCAACCAGCCAACGAACCGTCCGTCCTCCATCGACCAGCCCAGGCGTGGAAATCGAATTTCTTCTGCCATGGCTATTCCTCCACCAATTCGCGAATCGCTTGAGCGATCGAATCGGCCGAAGGTACGACGACCTTTTCGAGCGATGGGCTGTAGGGTGTCGGGCAAGCTGCACCCGTATGCCGCTTGATCGGTGCATCGAGTTCATCGAACCCGATATCCGCCATTCTCGCAGTGATCTCAGCGGAGAATCCGCAATGCGCGGGAGCTTCGTCGACCACCATCAATCGCCCTGTCTTGGCCAACGACTGGAGAATCGTGTCGGTATCGAGCGGGTTGACGGTCCGAGGATCGATCAGTTCGACGGAGATGCCTTGGGCTTCGAGTCGATCGCAAACGCTTAGGGTCAAATGGACCATCCTGGCAAGAGCCACAACGGTCACCGATTTTCCTTCTCGCAGGACCCTAGCCTTTCCAAACTCGATCTCATACTCCCCCTCTGGAACTGGTTCTTTGGTTTGGAGCAGCTCGCGATGTTCGAGAAACAGGACCGGGTCATCGCACCTGAGGGCATGCTTCAAAAGCCCCTTGGCATCGGCCGCCATCGACGGCACAATCACCCGCAGTCCGGGGACCTGAGCGAGCATCCCATAGTAGCTTCCGGAATGATGGGTAGCCGCCGAGTGTCCGATCCCGATGCAGCCTCGCAGCAGCACAGGCATCCTCAGCCGGCCGCTTGACATGTACTGCATCTTGGCGATCTGGTTGATGATTTCACCAAAGCCATCGAGGATAAAGTCGGCAAACATGAAGTCGATTACCGGGCGAGTTCCAGTCATTGCTGCACCACAAGCCAGTCCGACAAAACCTCGCTCGCAAATCGGCGTATCGCACAATCGTTCGGGACCATGCAGTTCGTAGAGCCCTTTGGTGGTTAGAAAGTTGCCACCGCGCACCCCGATCCCTTCCCCCATAACGAAGATGTTGGGGTTGCTGGCCATTTCTTCCGTCAGGGCTTCGAGCGTGGCTTGGGCAAACGTGATCACTCGCGTCGGATCGCGTTTTGGCTCTCGCTCTGTAGGGATAACTCGAGCCGGTGCATAGATATTCGAGGTAGCTGAATCGCTGCTGGGCTCAGGGCTCGCTTCGGCCTGAGTGCGTGACTGCTTGACCAACTCCTTGATCTCTTCATCGATATTGTCAAATGCAGCCGCGTCGACCGTCTGGAAATCAGTACCGCTTGAATGGCTTCTGAGCCGAGCGATGGGGCAACGCTCTTTCCATTGTTCGACTTCTTCACGAGTGCGGTAGGTGAAATCTCCCATCCCTTCGGCATGAGCTCGCGTCCGATAGGTCTTGCACTCGAGCAAGCTCGGTCCACCCCCTTTGCGAGCCCTCGCGACAGCTTCCGAGGCTGCTCGATAGACCTCGATTGCATCGTTTCCATCGAGCTCATAACCGCTCATCGAATAATTCGCTGCACGCGAAGCGACACTTGCATTGCTGCTGGAGTACGCAAAAGGAACTTCGGTAGCGAATTGGTTGTTCTCGCAAACGAACAACACCGGAAGCTTCCAGATTGCGGCCATGTTGAGACCCTCGTGAAAGGCCCCGTTGTTGACGGCTCCATCTCCGAAGAATGCTACAGCGACCGAGCCATTTTTCAAGATTTTAGAACTGTATCCACCACCGCATGCCTGCAGAATGCACGGGCCCACAATACCGCTGGTTCCCATGAGTCCGATTTCAGGAGAGAACAGGTGCATGCTCCCACCGCGGCCACGCGAGCAGCCGAGTTCTCGACCGAAAAGCTCGGCGATCAATGAGACCGGCGCAAGCCCCTTGGCCAGCGCATGGCCGTGACCTCGATGCGTGCTGAAAACCGCGTCGCTTTTGGTTAGATGGGCACATACCCCCGTAGCGATCGCTTCCTGGCCAACGTAGGTGTGGCAAGCCCCGTGGATCAAGCCGCGTTGGTGGCAACGCGCCAGCTCCTCTTCGGTTTGGCGTATGATCTGCATCGTGCGATACAGATCGAGGATGACTTGGCTAGTGATACTGCTCATTTTCTATCGTTTAGGCTCTAGGGTTCGAGGGCTCGGCGCGGAAGCTTTGCACAGCGGCATTTTGATGGCCAGGCGTACCACCAGCGTTCATGGCTAGATTGCCACCGTCCATCGGAATGATCGCACCGGTGATCCACTCGGAGGCATCCGAGGCCAGCAGCAGCGCTAGCCCCATGATATCGCGAGGTTGCCCCAGCCGTCCGATTGGAATCCCTTTGAGAAAACGGCCTTCGAGCGCCGGGTCGTCGGCCATGCGTGCTTCGAGACTTGGGTTGACCACTTGTGCCGGTAGAACCGCATTGACACGCACGCCGCGATGACTCCATTCGGTGCTTAGCTCTCGGGTCATTTGAATCACGGCCCCCATGGCCATCGAATAAGCGATATGGCCGCGACCCAGAGCGGTGGTACTCGCCAGCGAGCCGATGTTCATGATCGATCCCCGCCCTTGCGCGAGCATCCTCTTACCAGCCTCTTGGCACATGCAAAACCGGCCGATAACCAAATTGTTTAGGACTTGTTGAAGCTCTTGAATCTTGAGCTCTTCAGGCTTGGCCAGGATCCCATCGCCAGCGATGTTCCCCAGAAAGTCCACTCGCCCAAAGTCACGGTCCACATGTTCAAACAGCTCGCCGATCGCGACCGGATCCGAAACATTGGTGTCTCGACAGATCGCTCGTACGCCAAAGTCGATCGTCTGTGCGGCCGTGCTCTTGGCTCCGGCAAGATTGCGATCCACCAAAACCAGATGACAACCCGCCTGCGCTAGTGCAATCGCGGTGGCTTGTCCAAGCCCTTGGGCGGCACCCGAGACGACCGCGACACGGTCTTTTAGATCAAACATCGATGGATTCATAGCTTGCCGTTGGAATCGGTTCTAAAGAGGAATCGAGGGCACGATAGTATAAACTCTTTGGGCCCGTCGGGAGAAGAACAATGAACTAGTGATCCTCCGATGTCCCTGCACGAACTTGGCGAGCGGCCGAAATGGGCAAAAAAATTGGTTGGAAAAAAAATAGCGGGCAAAGAGATTTAGGAGGCGAACATCGGTAGGATGTAGCGCCAAAGGACCATCGTCGCTAACCCTATCCCCAACGATTGATACGACGTCGTCGGGGTGCCACAGGTTTCCAATCCCAGCCTTCAAATTTTTTGCTATACCATATTTTTGCCCTCTAATTTTTCTGCCCTCTCCGCATCGCGGCACGAACTTGGCGAGCGGCCGAAATGGGCAAAAAAATTGGTTGGCAAAAAAATAGCGGGCAAAGAGATTTAGGAGGCGAACATCGGTAGGATGTAGCGCCAAAGGACCATCGTCGCTAACCCTATCCCCAACGATTGATACGACGTCG
>Ga0136644_10000747_pt1 | contig 26103 bp, 17 predicted proteins | sample C_130820_EF_Meta_FD_94780 | JGI IMG/M metagenome (GOLD analysis project Ga0136644, IMG submission 94780) | Freshwater microbial communities from Lake Croche, Canada to study carbon cycling - C_130820_EF_MetaG (v2) (version 2) | ecosystem: Environmental > Aquatic > Freshwater > Lake | place...
CGATTGCATTCGTCTCTTGGTTATCAAAGCCCTCTAACTTTTACAGAAAATTATTACAAAAAAATAGCTTAATCAATAATCAAAAAATTGCGAAAAAGTGTAAACGTAAAATGAGCCACGTCAAATAGTTGGTGATATTCAAGTTTGTGATTCAAATGGAGGTACAGGATATCGGGCTGGTGGATTTTTGTGGAAGTACTCCGAGTAATTAAAAAATGATATACCCCAAAATTTATTCAACCAAGATAATTGAATAATTGCTGTATTAACAATTAAAACAATGAGTGCAAATCATAAGTGAATAAACCGGTAATTAACATAATTCAATAAATGCAATTTTTAAATTAATAACCATATTTGTCTAAAACAATTTTTTAGCTTGATCTTTTAAACCCCATAAGCTCTTATGAAATTTATACTAATTTTACTTTCGCTATTAATTTTAAAAAATTCTTTTGCACAAGAAAAAACACATAAACAGTATCAAGAACAAAGTAAAAATGTGCCTTTTTTAGCAAGCCCCACGCCCATAAAACCAAATATTACAGTGGCTTTGTTTAAAACACTGAGCCACCAACCTGTGCGAATAGTGCATGAACCTGCTACAAACACTCTTTATACCTGCAATACCGATGGTTGGGTTTTTAAAATTCCGATAGTAAATGATATAGCAGGAAGTGAATCAGGTTTTTTACCTCCAAATGAGCATCATATTACCCATTTACAAGGTATGGCTTATTATAATAATACATTTATTTTGGTTGGTAATCATAATAATCCTGCAACATTTGATGGGTATGGCGTAGTTGAAAAATGTACAATTTTGCCAAATGGCACTCGACAATGGACAACTATGCTAACTACCGCAATATATCCATCATCGGGCACTCTCTTTGACCATGCTTTTGCCGGTGTTTGTTTTTCCAAGAATAAGGATTCGGTGTATGTTGCAAGCGGTTCTCGTACCGACCATGGAGAAATCAAAAATTCAGGAAGCTATACGGGGTTAAGGGAAGTGCCTTTAACAGCAAAAATTTTCAGAATTCCACTTACAGCAAATGGTATTTTCTTACAAAATAATGATGCTTTGCTTGATGCAAGTGGCTATGTTTTTGCAAAAGGGGTTCGCAATGAATTTGATTTGGCATTGAGTGCTGATAAAAAACTATTTGGCATCGAAAATTCAGGAGATAGGGATGACCTCGAGGAAATGAATTGGCTTAGACCTAATAAGCATTATGGTTTTCCTTGGCGAATTGGAGGGAATGATACACCAATGCAATATACGCCTTATGTCCCAAGTCAAGACAAATTAATTCCCATAAATGAGTATGCAATAAGTAGTTTCTATAATGACCCAAGTTATCCAAGCCGCCCAGAAGGAGTAACTTTTGTTGAGCCAGTTAAAAATTTAGGACCAGATGCCAACTGGGTACGAAATCCAATAACAGGGGCTATGTTTCAAGCCACAGAAGCAACAACTTTTACAAGTCATCGCTCTCCTGTTGGATTAGTTTTTGATGTTGATAGTACCTTGCAAATGCCCTATACAGGATCAGGTTTTATGCTTTCATATTCACCTGAAAGTGGCTCGGGAGGAGGCTATTCTCCACCAGAAGACCTTGCTGGCGATTTATGTCAATTAAAATTAGTTTATGACCAAGCATCTGTGAATTATAAAGTAAACGTAACAAGATTGATAGGTGGTTTTAATAAACTAACCGATGCAGAAAAAGTAGAAAACCTCATTTATGCAACTGATTTGTTTGGAAATATTTGGAAAATTACTTTGCCATTGCTTGTTGCACCTATTCCTAATTTTACTGCTACACAGGATGGGAATTGTTTGAAAAAGTTTGTTTTTCAGAACCAATCCGTCAATGAACCAATGACATATTTATGGAATTTTGGTGATGGCACAACTTCCACTGAATCAAACCCAACGCATCAATTCGCCAACGTTGGTAATTTTACCGTTTCACTTAGTGCAAGAAATCCCAAAGGAAATTTGAGTACAAGTACGGTGGTTACTATTCAAAATCCTTTGCTTATTACTTCACCAATTACAGGTAATGCGAATTTTATTGGAGTAGATCTAATTCAGGCAACTAATATTATTAATTCTGGAGCCAATGTGCTTTATAAAGCAAATAAATACATTTTAATGAATCCAGGATTTAGCATAAATAGCGGTGCTAAATTTTTAGCATCAATTGGAGGGTGTGCTAATTAATTATAATTTACCCCAATTTTAGGACACTGCTTTTAAGTGTAAACTTTCTACTTTAGGTTATCTGTTAATATTTTTATTCTTTTTTTAGTTTTTCTATAATGTCCTCGTTCAATTGATAATTAAAAATTCTTTTGTCGGTTTTTGAGGGTTTTTTTTTTATGGAATTATCAAAATTATATGTCATTTTTAACTTTAAATTCAATGTTTTAATAAATTCATGCCTTATTTTTCTTTGGTTGTCAACAGATTTATCATCAATTTCTAATAAATCATTGATTTGTTCTGTGTTAATTCCTCCTTTTTTATGATTTCGTATCAAATCATCAATCATTTTGACTTCTAAGTTATTCATGTTTGAACTTAAAAAAAGGTTGCTTTTGCTCCTCTTATATTTTAAGAAAATATAATAAATAACGAAGGAAGCTATAATTAAGCTAATTCCTGTAGTAAATAATAAAATCCAAAAATTATTGTTCTCTGCTTCATACAATTTGCCAATATAAGTTGCTTGTTTCTTAGTTTCTTCAATAGAAATACCAAACTTTTCAGTAGAGTTTCTATTAACTTTGTTGAAAACTTTAAAGCTAAATAAAGAATCTTGATGTACATATTCGTATTCTAAATCTTCAGGAATATCTTCTAAATTAAATAGTCTTTTCTTGTCAATAAATTGATATACTTCATTTAAAAAAGGGTCTATTATAATTATGTTATTAAAACCTTGGTCATATCCTCTAAAAATAAAGTATTTTCCATTCCAATGGTAGTGTTGTAAATTTTCTGTTTTAATGTTTCTTAATAATGCTTGTTTTATTTCCCCGAGTTTATTCCATTTATTGTCTTTGAATTTATATTCATAAAATCCATAATCAGTGATTCTTTTTCCAGAATTTTCCGATGAACTTAAAAAATCGTTAAAGCCTGTAAAGAATGAATCTGTTTTTTTTACATAAGCCGATAAACCTGCCTAAATAGATTTAGGTGCATCATTTAAAAAATTAACACCATCCCATTCGTGTCTCTTTTCTTGATAATAAACCATTAAGTTATTAGTTCTAAATAAGCCATACCCACCAACTGAGTAGATTGTTTTATTTCTAATAAACTTCGTACTTCTACAATTAAATCCTCCAAAATAAGTTTTATCTATTCGTTCTAATAGTAGCGTTTTATAGTTGAATTGATACACTTGATTAGTGCAATTCACTAATAAGTAGACTAAGTTTTTATCGTCCGTGTGTAGACATATAATTTCATTACTGGCAAGGATATCATTTTCCTTAATATTTTTTAGTTCGGCCTTGCCAATTTCTTGCCATTCAATTGAATTTAATGATTGTTCCAGAACACTCTTTTTAATATCAATTCTATAAACACGCTTTTTTTCGGTATACAACCATTTAAATAATTGGGCTTTGGCGGTGAAAGATAGAAACAATAAAATACAATAGATAATTACATTTTTCATTCTAATAGGCTCAGTAAAATATGCGAGAAAATACATTACTGATGAATATAATGCAAATTTTATAGGCTTTATCCTGTCAAAATCATTGCCCTGCCCTTCTAATATACTTTCAAAAATGGCCGGTGATTGAATTGATGAATTTAAGATGCTTGTCTTAATCGAAGATTAGTTCGGATAGGCATTCAACGCACACATATATTCATGTAATTTATCTCTTTGGCGGTTGTTTTTTACAAGAATTAATCTAACATATCAAAGTATAAGTAGTCTTACTGCTCAAGAATGAATAATATAACATTTTATGAAAAAACATAAGCCTACCTAACAAAATATTTGCAATACCAGAAATATAAAATCTTGATTATCAATAAATTAATCGTTAATTTTTTAATGTTTTGGTTCGTCTGAGTACCTAATACGCTCATTTTAAAAATCTGTGAAAGTACATTATAACGGTTATAATGTAAATTTTGTAGGAATTATTTTTGCAACAACATACATTTGGCAGAATGGTCAAACAGTACGGTTGGCTAGTGATTGAAAGTGCTTCATTTACTGTGTAGTTCTCAGTCAGCAACTAGCTCAACTAATCATTCTGGCCTAACCATAAAATGAAAAAATATGTGCCTTACGAACAAAATATCATTTCTTTTATAGCACAAGTTAATTATACTCAAATAAACCCATTGAATGGAAGTGTTTCTATTTATGCCAAAACACTTAAAAAATTTGAATTAGAACTCTCAGAGCAAAAACAATTTGTAAGAGTAAATAAATCAGTTATTGTGAATTTGTTATTTGTCAATAAAATAAACAAAGATGCTATCGAATTATGTAACGGAACGATTGTCAGGATTTCCAGAATAAGAAAAAAAATGTTTAAACTATTGTATCACAATCAAATGCCATGAAACTTTATTTTATTTTAATCTTTTATTTTTTATGTAATTCAAGTGTATTTGGTCAAATTTCAGCACTAAATAGTTCTGATGGCTCAATTTTAATTACTCCAAGAGGTTTAAAAGGTAAAACCAATAATGGTGTCTCTTTGGGTGAAAATGCCTTGTTTTCTAATACAACAGGTGATTTCAATACAGCAATTGGACAGTCAGCAATGTATGCTAACACATCAGGTTCTTGGAATACAGCAATTGGAGAAGTAGCATTACACAACAATTTAACTGGGAGTTTTAATATCGCTGTAGGACGCCGTGCTTTGTTTTCTAATACAACTGGTTTAAGTAACACTGCTATAGGTTCAAATAGCCTTTATTCAAATACAACTGGCCAAGCTAATGTAGCTGTTGGCTCTTCGGCTTTACAAAATAATATTTTAGGAAACTATAATACTTCTATGGGTATACAGTCTTCTCGATACAACACTACAGGTTCTTATAATATTTCAATTGGTAACGCTTCCCTTTACGCTAATTCAACTGGTAGTAATAATATTGCTATAGGGCCAAGTGCTTTAGAGTATAATAATGCTAACAACTCTAGCGTAGCAATTGGGTATCAGGCAATGATGTTCGCAAATAATAGCAATTCCGCAATTACAACAGGAAATACAGCAATTGGCACTGAAGCTTTGAGAGGTAGTGCTACCCCAGCAAATAATACAGGTATTAATAATACTGTTGTAGGATATCAAAGTATGCTGAATAATACAACGGGAAGCAAAAATACTGGGGTAGGTTTTCAAGCATTATTTTCGAATACCACAGGTGATGACAATAATGCTTTTGGTTATTTTTCTTTAAGAAATAATACCACGGGATATGGTAACAATGCATCTGGAAATTTTACTTTAAATTTAAATACCACGGGATATGATAATAACGCATTCGGTTATGCTGCTTTATATCGAAATACCTCGGGTGACAGTAACAATGCATTCGGTAGTTGGGCTTTATATTTAAATAACATAGGTAGCAGTAACAATGCATTTGGTTGTGCAACTTTAGCTTCTAATACCTCAGGTAATAGTAACAATGCATTTGGTAATTCCGCTTTATTGGCTAACACCATTGGATATAATAACAATTCATTCGGTAATGATGCTTTAAGATTAAATACAACAGGAAACGGTAACAATGCATTTGGTAGTTCTGCTTTATATTCGAATACCATTGGTTATAATAACAATTCATTCGGTAATGATGCTTTAAGATTTAATACAACAGGAAACGGTAACAATGCATTTGGTAGTTCTGCTTTATATTCGAATACCATTGGTTATAATAACAATGCATTTGGTAATGATGCTTTAAAGTCTAATACAACAGGTAATGGTAACACTGCAAATGGTTTTCGTACACTTAATTCAAATACAACAGGGTATAATAATACAGCGAATGGAATCGAGAGTTTGTACATGAATTCAACTGGTCAAAACAATACAGCCAATGGAAGTAAATCCTTATATTCCAATGTAGACGGTCAGAATAATACTGCTGATGGGATAGAAAGCTTGTATAAAAACACATCAGGCAATAATAATACAGCAGAAGGAAGTTCGGCTTTATACCAAAATACAAGTGGTAGTAATAATACAGCCACTGGTTTTCTTTCATTGAGTAGTAATATTTCTGGCAATAGTAATACATCAATCGGTTATTTTACAGGAGGAAATATCCAATTTGGTAACCAAAACACATTTATAGGTGCAGGTGCAACAAGTACAGGAGATTGGAGTAACTCAATGGCTATTGGTAGTTTAGCAAGTGTTGATGCAAGCAATAAAATAAGATTAGGTAATTCTAGCGTATCAGTCATTGAAGGTCAGGTAGCATGGAGCAATCCTTCAGATAGAAGATTAAAAGAGAATATTATTTATACTAACCGTTTAGGCTTAGATTTTATAAAAAAACTTCAAACAGTTAGCTATAATTACATCGCTGATAATACCAAAACAAGATATGATGGGTTTATTGCTCAAGATATTGAAAAGGTCATGACTGATTTAGGAGTACCTTTCAGTGCATTAAAGAAAAGTGATGATGGAACATTTTCTCTAGCTTATTCTGATTTTATAATGCCACTGGTAAATGCTGTAAAAGAACAAAACAAATTAATTGAAAGTGTACAAAACCAATTAATAAATCAAAAAGAAGAGATAATAGCTTTGAGAACAATCATTGAAAAATTGCAGGAGAAATATTCCAAGTAAAAGAACAGCATATAAGTGAAATGTTTTACTCGGTTTGGGTTTAGGTTATTTTCAAATTATAAACTAGGTAAAATATGCGAAAATAGTTCTTGAAAACGTACCTCTATTTTCGAATAATTAAATTACACACTTTTAAGTAAAATTTAATCCTTAATAAGTCTAATGAAAAATATTTACATTGCCTTTGTTACCATATTATTGTTTAATAACTGTTCAAAGAAGGAACCTGAAACACCACCAACAGTCAAAACTTTGGGGGCAACTAATATTACCCTAACAAAAGCAACTATTGGAGGAGAAGTGATTAGTGAAGGATTTTTAGCAGCTACCGAACGTGGAATGGTCTTTAGTGAAACTAATCCCAAGCCTAGTGTTAGCGACACAAAATTATTGAGTGGCTACGGTATTGGATCTTTTTCAAAGGATCTAGAAAATTTAAAGGTAAATACCAAATATTATTATTCAGCCTTTGCATCAAACGCAAAAGGCACCTCATACGGAGAGATTTTGAATTTCACAACTGCCGATTATAAATTGGCAACAATCGTATTTGAAACCTCCAAAAACATCGCATACACAACAGTTCAACTAACCAGTACTATCACCGAAGATGGCGGGGTAGCTGTTTCCGAACGTGGATTTGTATTGAGCACATCACCTAATCCAACTGTTACAAACACCAAAATTCAAAATGGATTAGGAGTAGGAACCTTTTCGACTGTAGTTACACAATTAAAAGATGAAACTACGTATTATGCTAAAGCTTATGCAATAAATGGTAAAGGAACTGTTTATAGTAATGAGATTTCTTTTACGACATTAGGGTATAAATTACCAACTGTTGAAACAGTTTCGGCTGTATCAATTGGAACACAAAATGCTACATTAAATGGAAACATTAGTAATTCAGGAGGTGCAGATTTAATTGAAAAAGGCTTCGTGTTTGGAACAAATCCAAACGTTAGCCTAAGCGATCAGAAGGCTATTTCTAGTACAAAAGAAAGCGGAAATTACAGTATTGTTTTAACAAATTTAAAACCAAACACAAAATATTATTATAAGGCTTATGCAATTAATGCTAAAGGCTCCGCTTTAGGACTTGAAAATAGCTTTTCTACTTTAAGTGCCTTTGTTCCTAATGTTTCAACAAATGATCTTGAAAATATTTCTGAAACATTTGTTCGAGCTGGTCTTGAAATTTCAGGGGATGGTGGCAGTCCAATAACAGAATATGGGGTTTGTATTTCATCCACGAATTCAATTCCTACAATTTCGGATAGGAAAGTTGTTTTTGGATTTGCTGCAAAAATTCCATTAAGTGAAATAAATCAAATTACTGGTTTAGCTCATTCAACAAATTACTATTTGAGGGGATATGCAATAAATTCGATTGGGATATCCTATGGAATTGTAAAGAAATTTACAACGAAAACTCCTTTTTCGGCTCAATTAAAAAATGGCTTGGTTGCCTATTATCCATTTAATGGAAACGCAAATGATGAGAGTGGAAATGGAAATAATGGAGTCAAATTTAACGTAATTAATTCAAATAACCGTTTTGGTACTCCAAACAGTTCATTCTATTTTTCATCAGTAGATTGTTCTCCTCGTATTGAAGCAACAGTTAATACTAGCTTCATTACCACAGCTCTTACTATATCCATTTGGGTAAAAAAAGTTGGAAATGGTTGCTATGCACCAAGAATTTTGGATTTTGCAACATCACCAATAAATGGTCCGGGCCAGCTGCAATGGGGGTTTGGTTACAATAATACATGGGGTTTAGATCACGCAATTGGAAACTTCACGAATAACTTCGGTGTATATCCAATAGGTCCTGATGTTTGGACTCATTTGGTATACACAAATGATGGAACTACATGTAAATTTTACCAAAATGGGCAATTGATAAATTGGACCTCTGTAAATGGACTGCCAATTTTAGCAAGAAATTTAACAATAGGTCGTATGAATCATCCTGCTTATGATGCGTTTAACGGAAATTTAGACGATATAGGTGTTTGGAATAGAGGATTAACTGCCGAGGAAATTAAATTTCTTTACGATAATGATTTTAAACCATAATTTTTTGATTGAATAATGCATTGATAAAGAATTGACCACATGTGGTCACTAAAAAATTTTAGGGTTTTGAAGATTTTAGGCATATTAGACTGCCTAATTTTTTAACCACGCAAAACTCCTTTAATTTTTGATTGAAGAAAAAATCAAGACTGCTTTAAAACAAAACGGTGAGAAAATCATCTTTCGTTTAGAAGAATTTAATTAAATCTTTTAAATTTGATTGAGTTTAAAAAAATACCGCATTTTGTTACAATATAATTGCATCAAGTTATCATTTTTATAAACAGATTTTATAGTTTTTACTCTTTCATAATCCATTTATCAAATTATATGAAAAAATATCTACTTAGTATCTTATTTTTTAGTCTGATTTTCGCAAAAATATCATTCTCGCAAACAATAACCACACCAGCAGTCGAATGGAGTGAATATTTCTTAGGTGGTTCTCAAGGTGGGGATTTAGGTTCAGTGGCAGGACCTAACGTATTATTTGCAGTATTGAATAGTCGATATAGGATTAGCCAATATAAAAGTATTATTAAATTTGATGCAAATGGAATGATAAATAAATCAATAAGTTTTGACATTAATTATGTGGTTGTAAACCAGTACGCCTGCCAAGATGGAGGAATATTAGTTAATGGTTTGAATAACATCCGAAAATATGATGCTAATATGAATTTGGTATGGGATAGAAATGTGCCATACATTATAAATAATGCAACAGCAACGCTAGCTAATGGTTTTTATATTTACACAACATCATTCATTAATAATAAAACAATTATAGAAATAAAAAGACTTAAAGATGATGGAAGCGTAGAATGGAGTAGCGACATAACAGCATTCACATCCAATGTAACAGATATTCAAACAACAAGTGATGATGGGGTAATTGTCGGTACTAATAATGGTCTAAGAAAATATTCAGCAAAGGGACAATTATTATGGAATAATTTGTCTATTCTAAACGCAACTAAATTTGTGCCATTGGATGCAGATAGAATGTACATCCAAGTCCAAAATTCTTCTTTGAATAACATTTTAGGGATTCTTCAGATAAATACTCAAAATGGAACTAACATTTGGACAAAAAATTTTGCATCTGAATCCATTGTTGATTTTGAAATAACAATAGATAAAGGTTGTGCAGTAATGACAAATTCTGGTTTGTATAAATTTAACTCGAGTGGGCTACAAGAATGGAAAAATACCCAATATACATCTTCAAATATAACAACAACCGGTGATGGTGGAATTGTGATTATACAAAATAATCAACTGGTTAAGCTAACGATGGGTAATGTCTTTAATTGGAATAAAACTTTCGATAATGGTTTTAGTATCAATATTGCCAACGCTCCAGATAATGGTATATTTGTAATTGCACAAAGAAAATCATATACCGATACCAGCAAACCCTTGGGTTTTGTATTTAAAATAACCTCACCAGATACACCTTGTAAAATGGATTTTGATATTACAGGAAACGATGCAACATTCTGTAATTCGGGTAATCTAACTTTAGGTTATAGAATTGGAAACACAAATAATACCATGAATCCTCCATTCACAGAGTTTGCTTTCAAGTGGAATAAGAATAATAGCCCTATACCGTCTGCAAATACCAGTGCTTATGTTGCTCAATCGACTGGAAAATATACACTAACATTTACTCAAGGTACTTGTGAGAGTACTTCGAGAACTATTGAAATGAAAATTGTATCTGCACCCGTCATTCAGGCAGATAAATCGAATATTTGTCAAGGTCAAGCTGTAAATCTATCCTCAACTGGCTGTGAGGGGACGGTCGTTTGGTCAAATGGTTCTCGTGGTTCTAATCTAAAAATAACTCCACAGCTAACAACATCATACAATGCTTATTGTGAGACCTCAATTATAAATGCAAGTGGCGTGTCAGAATTATGTAAAACAAATGCGAGTAATGGTATAACTATTAGTGTTATTCCGTTTTCAAATTTGAAAATTGAAGAAATTAAAGGTAAAAAAGAATTTTGTGAAGCAGGTTCGACTACTTTAGAGGTGGTTACTTCTGGGGGAATTCAACCCTTTATTTACTCATGGAATAAAAATAATGCGACAGGAGTCGTATCATCCGACGGAATATTTAAAATAAATGAAGAAGGAAACTTTCAGCTACTCTTGACTGATGGTAGAGGATGTAGTGTTTCTTCTGAAACATTTTCCGTTAAAAAGGTATTGAACCCCGTAAATCCTAAAATAGTTGCACAAGGATTGACTGAAATATGTTCAGGTAGTAGTGTTATTCTGACGACCGATGCTAAAGAAGCGAATTATCAATGGTTGAAAAATGAAACTCCAATCAAAGAAGCTAATGGTCAATTTTATAAAGCTGAAAGTTCAGGGGTTTATAGACTTCAAGTTATTAATTCAACGGGGTGTCTTAGCACTTCTACTCAAAGTATAACGATTAATGAAATCTTAGTACCTCAACCTTTTATCAAGCAAACTAATGATACCCTAATATCCAGTTATTTAAATGAAAATAAATGGTTTTTAAACAACACTCAATTGAATGAAAATGGCAATAAAATAAAGTTTACCACTACTGGCGATTACCAAGTTAAGGCTGTATTTAAAGGTTGCGAGAGTGAATTATCTTCAGTATTTAAGCCTATTATTTTAGCAAACGAAAATTCGATTGCTGATCTATTATTATACCCTAATCCTGTTTCAAATACTTTAGTAATTTCATCGTCTCAGTTGATTAAATATAAGTTTTTTGATATTCTTGGTAGAGTTTTAAAAGAAGAACAAAACTATAAAACTCAATTTGATATTGATATTTCGAGCTTGAACGATGGTGAATATTTAATTCTTTTTCAGGGAATTAATCAAAATAAGTATTCTAGGAAAATAGTAATTAGGAAGTGAGATTTTAAACATTAGAATAAGTACTAAGTGATAAAAATAGTTTGCCAAAGCACTGATAATCAAATATATATAAGCAAAAAAATCCAATCACTCGCTGGATTAAATCAATTATTACCCAACAAATAACATCAAATCAAGTTTTAAAATTTAATATTCATATTTACTAATAGCGTACCGTTTGGGTTAACAACTGGATGAAAACTCATTTCTTTGTATATTCCAATACGAAGTTTCGGAATAGAATAAAGAAGATCTAATGCTGCCAAAGTAATACCTCCATAAAATAGCAAATTTGCTTTTTTCAATTGGTCATTGGCTAATGCTAAGTCTCTGTTCGCTTTGGCAATGGTTGCAGCACTATAATTGGTGAGCCATTCATCTTTTGTAACAGTAAGCTTTTGATTAACATTATGCGTTTCATATATTTTATAAGAACTAACGGCTGTCGATTTTATTCTTGTACTCATCACAACCATTCCAATACCTGCTGCTAAACCTGTTCCTAAAATAGCCAAATTCACTCTATTGATTGAACCATTTCCTCTCGCAAGTTTTATTTTAGGAGGTGAAGACTTTGTAGGATTTTCTTTTTGTGAATCTGTCGTATTTTCTATATTGGAGGGTTTTGCTTCAGAATAAGTTTCCTTTTGCTGTGTTTTCGGTACTCCTGCAGTAGTTCGATAATCATGAATTTTAACAAAAACATTGATAGTAAGGTTTTCATTAATCTTAAGACTATCAGTTATAAAATCCCAAACGATTAGCCTATTTGATCCAGTTTTCACTCCTTTTCCTACATCTCCATTTAGTGTATTACACTTTAAAATACCGCTTTTGCCACCTACGGCATTAATATAGATAGAGTCTTCTGGTGAATTATATTCAATGTCATAATTAATTTCAATTGTTCGATCATTTTCATTTAGTTTAAAATTGACGTTGGATATTTGTGCCTGAGAATAGCTAAAATATGGAAGCAAAAGGAATAAACAAATGTTTGTTATATATTTTTTCATTTTACAATTAAATCTAAATTATCGGTTCCATCTGTTAAACATGCATTATAAAAAACTACAGATACTGTTTTTGCACCACTATTGCCAAATTGATAAGAAACTTTTGAACCAGTATAAGTTTTGTCCTCAATCGTCCATATCACACGAATCGGAGCCTGACCAATTGGAGTATTATCAGTGGTATTAAGAAAAAAGTCATACCTTAAATTACCTTTTGGAGTATTCTGTATTTTAAATTTTGGAGGAATACAATTTTTACTTTGAAAATCGACCTCTTCAAACTTTTTACAGCCGATTGCAATCAGAAAAGTTAATAGATATAAAAGTTTTTTCATACAAGTCTATTTTTCGAGAGGTAATCAAATTATGATGTGAAAATATTAAAAAGTAGCGAATAAAAAAAATGAAAAATCATTTCATTTTTTTAGATAACTTAAGTTAAATATTTGGATAAATATGAAAATAACGCCCTCATTTATTGATTTGTTATTTTAAATGAGGTTTAATCTAGTTTTGATTTGTTTCTTTTTTCTGTGTGAACGGATTAGTGAATTAATTATATGGTCGTTTTCATCTCTAAAGGATTCAAAACAGACTTATAATTAAACTTTATGATAACTAAATTAAATAACTATTATTTTTACCAGTTAGGAAAAAAGGTTCAAAAAGTAGTCGTTTGTTTAAAAATATTCTGCATATTTTAAATTTAATAAAATATTTTCTGAAATTAAAATTTATCTCCACCTCAATTTAGCTGATAGGGTATAATAAGTAATCATAAAAAGCAACATATCAATGAAATATTTAATATCAGCAATCTGGATTTTAATCTAAAATTAAAATATAAAATAAGATTTTTTCTATGGATAGGTTTGCTAGATATTTTGTTTCATCAATGTCTTTTTTAAGCCTGAAAGCACCATCAAATTAAAAAATCTGAATGATGAATTAAAGTACTTTTAAATAGTAATTATTGTTTGGGAAATTTTGCTTTTTGATAGATTTATAACTATTTTTGTATTGGTCTCAAATTAAAATAATTTTTGTTGTTATTCGATATTTCTTGAAAAAATCAACCATATGAACTATTTTTATATTAAAATACTCGGTTCTAAAGAAGCAAACTATTTTTAAGGCCCTAGTAGATTTTATAATTATTTTTTAATCTAAGCGGTGTACTATAGTAGACTAGTTTATCTACAATTATTTGTGTTTAGCTTAAAAAAGTTTTGATTGATTATTATAAAACTACAATTATTTTTCTTAAAATACTGATGAGATTTGCATTTAATATAAACCACAAACAATTGCTCCAATAGGTAAATTTAGTTAAGATATTTTTCAATTCTAAGAAAAGAAATAATCTATTCTTTTGCCAAAAAAAACCAATCGCAAGAATCCATAGTGTTTTTTAAAAAACTTTGTTTAATTAAATATAAAAAAAATTCTTACGATTTCATTTAGTATTTTAAAATTTCGATAAGCATAAAAACTATCTAATTAATTTTTAATATACGGCACTTTTGCTCAAATTTATGAATAGAAAAAAATACATATTATAAAAGGATGAAAAAATCTAAACATATTCAAATAATTATTTTTCTAATTTGCTTATCGCAAATTTCGTATGGTGCTGGGTATAAAAATAGTAGCTCAACTTTCTCATTAGCCATAAATAGAACTGCAGGTTGTACTCAAATTTCGCAAATTTCGCTTTCTTTGATTGAAATTCAGATAACGTCAAAAACAAATGCAACCATAAGTTTAAATATAGAAGGAGGCTCATATAGTGCAAGATCAACTATTAATGGAACAATAAGTGGCACAACCATTGATTTTGACAACAAAACAATCAATTCAAGTACATGTAGTGCAAATGCTGCAATAAATATCAAGTTAACTTATACATTTAACACTTTTGGAGGAAACACAGTATCAGGGTCATTGAAGGGTGTTGTAACAGGTGCATTTTCTGGTAATAATACTTCTGACTCAGTCATTCTCACCTATTTTAATGGCATTAATGGAGAGATTAGCGAAAAAGCTAATGCAGTTGTGTATAGTCCTTCAGGTAATGCTAAATCATCGGGAGCCATTTGTACAAGTGATATTATTGATGTTAAACTTTTTGGCGATAATTATCAACCTGTGCAACTTTACTTAGATAATACTCCCTTGGGAAGTATTATAAACACTGATAATTCTTTTAGCGTAAATCAAGGGTTTATCAGATTTACTATGGCAGAAAAAGGAGTTATAATCGATGGCATACACACCATAGCGTTAGATATAAATGGCTCAAGAATTACTTATGCGACTTTTCAAACATATACTCCTATAACTAATTTAAATGTAATATCAGCGAGTAAATCCATTTCTTGCTACGGAGAATCCATAAACTTAAGCATAAGTGGACTACCAAGTGGTGTGACTTACAATTGGTCAGATAGTTTCGGTGTCAACGTAAGTCCGCGTTCCATTTCTGACTTTTCAAAAGAATATTCTATTATAATGTCAAAACCAGGAAGAACTTGTGAAGTACAAAGTAATAAAGTGTCACTCCAAGTAATACCTAATTTTACTGCATCTGTATCTTTGCCAGGAGGCAACCAAGTATGTGAAGGACAAACAATACAGATAAATGCTACTCCAAATGATGAGAATTTATATAATTATTCTTGGTATAATGGAAATTCATCGCTGGGGACAAACAGGAATAATATTCTTGTATCTAATAATGGAATTTATAATGTAAAAATAACTCCAAAAAATGGAGGATGTGAAGGTAAAACCTCATCAAATACAATAAATGACCTTGTTTTTCAGAAGAATATCACTGGGGATAAAATTTCAGTATTGAACAAAACATCAGCCATTTTTTGTAAAGATGATGCTTATATTACTTTGTTAGCTACAGCAAATGATGTATCAGATATAAGTTATGAATGGAGTGGACTTAAAACTGGTAGAGAGAGTTCTTTACAAGTTGAAAGTGGTGGAGACTATTATCTTCAACTTTCCAGAGGAGCTTGCAAAACTTCTCCTTTAAAATTTACCGTCATAGGAAAAATTTCACCCTCTTTTACGCTTAATCCAAATGATGCACAAATATGTAAAGGGCAAAAAATGAGCCTTGTAACAACTCCTAATAATACAAACTATTCTTATCAGTGGTTTGGTGGTACTGATGGTAAAACCGACCTCAAAGTAAACTCGGTAAATTATGATGCATATGATGGAGGACTTTATAGAGTAGTATTGAACCCGATTGGGGGTGATTGTAATGCAATAACTGGTGTATATGAGGTAAGCCAGCAAGTGAAAGCTGATTCACCTATTACTAATTTTCAAATTATAGGTCGTAAGGCCAACGATATTGTACCTATTTGTAATTTAACAAATGGTATTAATTTGGTGGCCACATCAGATAATGACGTAAGCATTAGCTGGAATGGTGGATCTAAATTTTTACAAACAAATACTTTTCAAAATATCAAAGACGAAAGGTCTTATATAGCTAAATTTGAAAGAGGCAAATGCAGTGAATCAATAGCTGTTACGACTAAAATACAGGAGCTGCTCGTAAACCTAAAATCTACAAAAGATGCTATTACTTGCACTGATAATATAGATTTTAAATTAGTAGCAGAGCCTAATTTCGCCGCAGCTTCTGTCAAGTGGAAAGATGAAACCGACGCTAATTTTTTAAATACAAATAAGGAATTTGCCCCTATAAAAGCAGGTATATATTATGCAGTCGCAAATTTGGCGGAATGTGGGGCAGTTGATTCAAAACCAAGTGATAAAGTAAAAATTACTTTACCGGCTAGCTTTAAAATAAATATTGCTTCCCAACTCACAAGTCCAATATGTGAAGGTCTGACTCAAACGTTTACAGGTATACCAACATTTACTGCTTTTGCCGGTACATATAATTGGGTGCCAAACCTCAGTACAACCAATACCTTAAAATCTACTAGTGTTGGAACTTATTCACTAACAATTCAACAAGATGGATGTAAAGCTTCTGCAACAGCATCAATTACAACAAGGGCATCAAAACCATCAATTACAGTGGTGGATAATTTTAACTTATTTTCAAGCCCAAATACGGTTAGTTTTGAATGGCTATTTAAAGAATTACCATCTTCAAATAATCCTGAATTATACAGATCGCTTTCTCCTACTGAAACCAAAGATAAATTGTTTACACAGAAAGTTGGGTCATATATACTTAAGGGTAATAGAAATGAATGTGGTATTGCATACTCAGACCCTATCGAAATTACGATAATCACATTAGCAAATGAAAACATAAACTCAAATGCTTGGAAAGTATATCCAAACCCAAGTAATAATATTCTTACGATTGAAAACAATTCACTGGATATTCTACAAGGCGATATAATTGAACTTAGAAATAGTTCAGGAGAGTTAATAAACTATTGGTTTCAAAGTGAAAAATCGAAAGAATATAATGTTTCCGATTTATCATCAGGTATTTATCACTTGATTTTTAATCAAAAAAACAGTAAAATTGTAAAAAAAATAATAAAGTTTTAAACATTTTATCGTTCTAATGAAAAATATCTTTACTATTATTTTACTATCAATATATTCATTTAGTTTCTCTCAAGAAAAAATATCATTTTTATCAAGTGAAACAAAGTTTGTAAATACATTTCCTTTTTATAATGAAACAAAACTTTCAGCTTACAAAACTCCAAAACAAAATAATATCAATTTAAGTAAGGGCCAAAATTTGCTTTATTTCGATCGTCAAAACAAACCAACAACTGCTGAAAAGGCATATTATTTCAGAAAAATAGAATTTAATCAAAATCAAATACCTGTAGGTCTTGTAGAGGATTTTTATTCAAGAACAAATATGCCTAAATTTTCGGGTAACTATTATTTTTATAACAATGAAGATGAAATAACCAATAATAGCTACCAAGGCGAATGTACTTTTTATGCTTTAAATGGAGAGAAAACAATCAGCAAATATGTTGATGGAAAAATAACCGAAAGTAAAATATATTTAGCATCTGGTAAATTAAGGAAAGTGGAGTTTTTTAACAACAATAAAACCAGAAAGTCATTTTCAGAAATTTTATTTGATTTTAACGAAAATGAAATTGGAAATATAATAGGAAATTATAATCCTACATTAAAATTAGAACAATCTCGAAAATTAGTTACAGATATAAATGGCCATTATGAATCAATAACAGAATTTGAAGGAAATTGTCCGAAAATGTTAGTTACAAAATATAAAGAAGGCGGAGTTGATTATCCTGCTTATATTCAGGATTTTACATGCCAACCAAATGGTTGGACATTTAAAAACTCACAAGATTTTACTTTTACTCATAATGAATCTGAAAAATATTTCCAAGTAACTAGCAGTATTGACAGTGAAGGTTTTTTATATACTCCTATCATAAGCGATTTTAGCACCAAAAAGTTTGAAATAATTACTACATTTCAGAAAACAAAAAGTGAAAATATCAAAGAAATAGGCATGGTATGGCAATACCTAAATGAAAATAATTATAATTATTATGTTATTAATTTAGAGAAAAAAACCTTTGAGATAAACTCAAAAATTAATGGTGAAGTAGGTCGAAATATGATTGGTATCAAAGACAAAATAAATATTGATGATAGACAGACTACATTTACTTTGAAACTTGTTGCTGACCCAATCAATAAAATTTTTAGCTATTTTGTGGATGATAAAGAAATACAAGGGTTTCATAAAATACCAACAAATCCAACAAGCAGTTTTAAAAACTTAAACATTGGGTTTAAATTTAGAACAGTGAAAGCCAATGAATCAATAAATTTAAAAAAAATCGAAATCAAATTACTATAATTTAAAAATAATTCATGAAAAAATTCTTCTGTTTTCTTCCAATCATTTTCATACTTTCAAGTTGTGCTACTAAAGTCTATCAACTGACATCCGAAGGTGAATATTTTGATGCATTAACTAAAATTACTGAATCAGAAAAGCCTATATTTTACCCAAATGGTGGTGATTTTGGTGATAATTTGGTATTTGTTGCAAAGGAAGATGATGGTGCATATAATATTTATATGAAAGAAAAAGTACTTTATAAGGCCATTATACAAAAAACGGGTGGGCAAAACATCAACCTTTCACCTACTTATTGTGCTGTTAATAGCCGAATCGCTTTCCAATATTTTGATAAAACCAATTATGATATCTATTATATCGAAGCTGGCAAAGGAAAAGCCATTACACAGGTTACGAATACTGATGAAGACGAATATAATCCTTCGTGGTCACCAGATGGTAATAGTATAATTTTTGAAAAAGGTTCAACGCCCCGTACCTATATACAAGCAACAAAAAGAGCATCAAAAGTTGAGTATAAAGGTGTATCGGTTTCAAAAAATCAAGTTTGGTTGAAAGACCTTAAATCTAAAGAATTAAAAATGCTTGGAATAGGAAGTTTTCCAAAAATTTCTCCTGATGGAAAAAGTATTGCATTTGTAAAATATGATATAGATAAAAATAAATCAATGGAAACAGGTACTTTATGGATAATGACAATTGATGGTGATTCGCAAAAGCAAATCACTAATATAAACCTTGGTTATGCAACTAGTCCAAATTGGAGTCCTGATGGCAAAAACATCATATTTCAATTAACAAAAAAGAACAAAGAAGATTCTGATATTTATGTAATTGATATAAATGGAGAAAATTTAAAACAATACACGGTAAATAAATCAAACGATTTTGCTCCTATCTGGACAGCCGATGATTTTATCTATTTTTGCTCAGATAGAGGTGCTAAAGCAAATCAATATCAGATTTGGAGGTTCAAGATTAAGCAAAATAAATAATATTCAGTATCATAATTTGCGAATAAAATGTATATTAATAATTTCAAACTACTATGAAAAAAACATCTTTTCTACTATTTTTCTGTCTTTCAGTTTTAAACGTATTTTCCCAAGAAGCTAAAAAAACATCAATTTACCTTAGTACTGGCACTGTAATTTCAGGTAAGCTAATTTCGGCAACAGATGATAATATTACTTTTTTGTTTGAAAATGGAAGCAGAACTTTACAAAGAGTAAGAGTTTTAATTGCATTCAATGATTATGGGCGTTACTTAGTTGTAAATAATATCTCAAACGATACCGATAAGTCAAAAGTCGAAATTGATGATTTCTATCATTCACAAACATCCCCGATGGTAAATGATGTAATTTTTAAAGCGGTACCCTTTGAAATAATTTCTTGTAAAATATCTTATGAAAGAGATGTTGTCAATTATATAAATTCAGATGGAAAGCCAGGTTCTGTAAACAAGGATAATGTACTTGCAATTATCCGGAAAGATGGTAGCCACGAAATAATCAGAGATATAATAGAGGTTGCTCCAATTTTAGGGTCTAATATTGATAAATTCAAAGAAATAATTGCTCCTGCTCCGGTGGTTGTTCCTCCGCCTGTGGTCGTAGTAACACCAAAACCGGAGATTATCGAGACAAAACCAACACCTCAGCCTATTTTACAAGAACCATTGACTTCTGCACCTGTTACAGTTCCTTCAAGAGCCGTAGTTGCAACACCTAAGCCTGAAACAATTGAGCTAGAACCAACCACCCCGCCAATTTTACAAGAACCATTACCTTATGGTGAGACTACTACAAAATTATCTAAGGCTGAAAAGGAAGAGTATTCTAATCAAGCGACTGATAATGTTTTAACTTTTAAAGATTATCTCAATAGAATTGGAGACAAAGGCCGTAGCCCTTCCGAAAAACGACAAGATATTAAGGATGCCTTAGAGCTATTTACCCCAGACGCCACCATTGAAGTAACCTCGAAAAGTAAAATAGGCTCAAGAAAATATCCCATTGCAAAATACCTTACTAATTTGAGCAATTTGAATTACAGTTCAATAGAAATAACTTATGCCAACCTACGATTTGTAAGTGAATTAAACCAAGCGGCTGATGGAAATTATTACGGTATCGTAAGAGGGGAACAAACGTTCAAGGGTATGGTAAATGGTGTTATAAAATATGGCGATGTCGTAGATAAAAACTATAAAATTAAAGTTGAATCTTTTAATAACATTATTAGTGGAAAAAAAGAAGTTAAATGGAAAGTATTGTTAGGTGATGTTTCTGTCAGCCAATAGTAATTCAAAATCCAATTGAAGGCACTTTTTACATATAATAATGTGAAACTAATAAAAAATATCGTTTTTACACTCCTACTAATTAATACTATGGCTTTTGGCAATTGTATTAGCTTAAAAGGTGAAATAAAAGATCAAGTTACAGGAAAAGCACTTGCTACCAATATATTTGTAATAATTAAAGACAAAAAAACAAAAATTGGGGTTAGCAACGAAATGGGCGAGTTCTTAGTTCAAATTCCCTGTGAAGCAAAAATATTGGTAGTCGAAAAAAAAGATTTTCGACTACTTTCTATTCCTCTCAAAATTACCACGGAAAACAATACTTTTTTCTGTAATTTGACTCTCATTCCACTTGATAAACAAATTAACGACCGACCATATTCGCAGTCAGAACAAAAAGATTTAGTTTTAGATAATACTCAAGTAAAAACAAGCAGAAAAGCAATTAGAATATTTAAAGTACTAGATGCTTTTACAAAAGAAATAATACATGCTCAGATTTGTTTGTTTTTTACAAAAAATGCAGAAAAAAAATGTTTTGAAGTAAATAAAAACAAACAAGAAAAGATAGTTTTCACTGAAGAAGATATTGTGGCATTTGAAATAATTGAAAAAGGATACCAAAGTTATAATGGTAATCTTATAATAAATCAATTAGATAATAAATCTTTAATATACGATATATTTATTTCAAAAACACAAACTTTTGCCTCGTTTTCTCTCTCAAACAACATAAGAGAAATAGAATTTTTTAACTCAAAAAAAGTGAAGATTAATTTACTTACAAAGGAAAATTATTTATTTGCTTCGGTAAACCCAAATGAAGAATATAGCATTAAAATAAAAACTAAGAACGGGAATATTGAAAAAAAAATCACTTTTGTTGAAGGACTAAATTTTTTATCCATTGTTGATGAAATAAAAGAACCTGAAATATTAAAACCTATGGAAGAAAAGGTAAATCCTAAAGGCTTTCATGTCATTTATTTTGAGCAAAGTGATTTTTTTCTCACCAAATTAGCAAAAATTCAGTTAGATTCAATTCGTAAAATTCTAGTTGCCTATCCAAAACTAAATGTTAAAATTACAGGATATACAGATAATGTTGGAAATCCGCGACTTAATGAAACGCTTTCTGAATATCGAGCAAAAGTAACATTAAACTATTTTACAACAACAGGTATTGACCCTAAAAGATTAAGATGGGAAGGTCTTGGTGACCAAAAACCAGCGAGTCCAAATGATAATGAAGAAAACAAACATAAAAATAGACGGGTTGAACTTGAAATTGATTAGGATTCTATAAATCAAAACTAAGTTTTCAATTAAACTTTTGTCCATTAAACAATTAATTCGTAAGAAATAACTTATTGAAAAAAACGCAAAACTAATTTATAATAAGTAAGAATTTGAATTGAATTTCTGCAAAGTTTTGTCGCTTGTTATGTTAAAAAGAAAAAAACCTTTGCCAATGAAAACTAAATGTAAAAATTATTTAATAAATAACTGTCTTTTGAATCTAAAAGCCGCTTTTCTAATTACAATAATTGTCATAGCCAATTCTTTTAATTCTTTTGCTCAAAATCAAATAACATCAGTTGATGAAAGAAAAATCAAACTGATTGCCTCAGGAATTATCGGTGATTTAGAAGATATTTACAATCAGCTTTTGGATGCTGACTCAGAAGATAGAAATAGGATTATCAGCAATCTTACGCTTCCAGGAACAAAAGCACAAATTTTTGAAAGTGACTTAATACTAATTAAGGACGACTTCCTTACTCGTACTAATACAAGTAATGATATTCCGCCAAAAAGGGTTGATATTTATTTTAATGATATTTGTAGTAATTATGGGAGAAAAGCAAACGGTGATTATCTTAATGAAGGTAAATTAGTCTCAATCACTAATATAATTCCTTCAAAAGTATTAGCTATTTCGCCACAATCTCCTATGTTTATAAAAGTTTTCTTTGAAGTAAATTATGAAGGTATTGACGAACGCACTAAATTGGCTTTTAAACAACCTTCTTCTAGGGTAGCTGAATTTTCAGTTTCAAAAATAAAAAATAGTTGGACCTTAGTCATTAATACAATTAGATTTTCGAGAGGAGAAGAAGAAAATGATAAAAACTCTGAAAGTAATGTAGTCATATTACCTGTTGAGTCAAAAGATACCGCACAAGATATATTTATTGAAGAGAAGAAAAAAGTATTTCAAAATCCTTATTTACAAGCCTATAAAAGTGAAGGAAAGTGGGGACTAATAAATATAGATGTTAATGATAAAATACTAATAAAACCAACATTTGATTATATAGATAATTTTACTGAAGATGGTTTAGCATTAGTTAATATTGATGGGATGTGGGGTTTCGCTGATTTAGAAGGGAGAATTGTTATCAAATGTGAATATGATAATGCCGACCCTTTTAGTAAAGAGAAAAAAGGAAGAGCGAGAGTCTATAAAGGATTAGAAAATTTTCTAATTGATAAAAATGGCACAAAAACAAGATAGAGGAATCTAATTTATTTAGTTGATTCATGTATTAAATGCAGCTATACGAGTCATTTTAAGTCAAAACAAAGAGGAATCGGACCGCCGATGCGGAAACCTTCCCCCTTATGAATAAGCGAAAAAAGTGATATTTTGTGTCCTTGTCCAAAAGTTGCAAAATATGGCACATGTCACTCAAGGTTAAAGATACACAATTTGTGTATTAAAAATAGAAGAATTTAGCCAAAAAGCTATCTCTCAAAGAGTTTAAAATATGTATTCCAGTCAATAAGCACCACCGATTGCAGTCAAACAGCACCACTTGTTAGGAAACGAAAAGCGATAAAAGAAATCTTTGTTTGTAGGTTTAAAAGAATATTTAAACCTATCGATATGGCAAATCATCGCATCAGTAAGAAACAATTATAGAATTTTATAAAATATCATTTATCGGGGCGAAGTAAGCGTTCGATAGCTGAAGAATAAGCTGCGACCCATTTCCCAACAGGGATTCAACTAAATTAAGATATTTTTCAATATTACTTCCAAAAGGAATTGAGTGTTTCAATCCCTCTAAAGAAGTCGGTTTGTGTTTCTGTTTTTAAAGATATCGAACTATTTGCATTCTACTTAGATTTTTTTTCACTTACTCATACATGCTTGCTAGCGTTGCATACTTCAATGACTGGTGAATTCGCTCATGATTGTAGAAATCAAAGTATTTTTGCAGTCCTTTGTAAAGTGCCTTTCCATCGTCATAGCATTGCAAGTAGATATTCTCATATTTCACCGAACGCCATAATCGTTCAATAAATATGTTGTCGATTGCTCTTCCTTTACCATCCAATTCCATTGCGGCATCGAAATTAGTACTCCATTGACTTTTAGTACTTTAAAATGTGCAAAGCTCGTTTGTTGGCTCCCTTGGTCGGTATTAAAGATTTCGGTGTTGCCATGTTTTTCTAATGTATCCTGCAACAATTTTACGCACCAATTGGCATCCATACTATTGCTAACTTTCCAATGCAAAACATATCTTGTGTGCAAATCAATGATGGCGGCTAAATACATAAATCCCTTATTCATAGGAACATAGGTGATGTCTGTCGTCCAAACTTGGTTTTTTCGAGCAATTTCCGAGCCTCTCAATAAGTAGGGAAATTTTTCATGTTAAGGATTCGAGACGGTGGTCTTCGGTGCACGATAAATAGTTTGCCAATTAATCAATTTCGTGTGTATAATCCTATGAAAGTGTACCACCGAGTGGCGTGAAAGTGCACCAGTAAAAATTGGGAATAGAGAGCGTTAAATGATAGCTTTAAATGATTGATAAATCAACAATCAAAGAAGCTATGGCAAATCAACGAATCACTATGCAAAGGATACATAAACTCATAAAGCTACATCAATCGGGCGTGAGCCAACGGGCTATTTCAAGCCAGATCGGCATCCATCGCCGAACCATCTTCAATTATCTTGATTTTCTTAAGAGCCACTTTGGTGCAGATTTAACACCAGCTTTGGCGTTATCAGAATCATCTTTATGGGGCAACTCATACACGTGGAAGAAAGCCCAAGCGTGAAGGATGAATTATTGAAACTTTTCCCAGAATATCAAAAAAACTTATCGAAAGTAGGCGTAACCAAACGGTTGCTATGGGAAAAATACTTTAAGCAAACCAAAGGAGCAATCAGTTATTCAAGATTTTGTCGATTGTTTCGAGAATGGGAAACTACAAGTAAACTTAGTCTTCGGATGGAACACAAGTCTGGCGACAAGCTTTTCATTGACTTTGCTGGCAATAAGCTACACATTGTTGATGCAGAAACCAAAGAAAAAATAGCCTTAGAGGTATTTGTTGCTGTTTTAGGTTATTCACAACTGACCTACTGCCAAGCTATTTTAAGCCAAAAGAAATCTGATTTTCTTTCAGCTCTTGCCAACTCACTGACGTTTTTTGGTGGTGTACCACAAGCCATCGTACCTGATAACTTAAAATCTGCTGTTACCAAACCTAACCGATATGAACCAGACTTAAATGAAAGCATTGAAGATTTTGCTGCTCATTATGAGACCTCTATTTACCCTGCTCACAGTGGCAAACCAAAAGATAAAGCATTGGTAGAAAGAACTGTAGGGATTCTTTATAGCCGTATTTATGCTCCTATAAATTAACAATCCTTTTTCTCTCTTTCGCAGCTCAATGAAGCGATTTGGCAGCAATTAGAGATTCATAACCAAATGAGTTTTCAAGGTAAAAATGATTCTCGGAAAAGTCTTTTTGACGAATTAGAACGCCCTATTCTAAAATCCTTACCTACTACTCGTTATGAGCTAAAGACATTCCGAAGAGCCAAAGTCCAGCAAAATTGCCATGTCTTGTTATCGGAGGATAAACATTACTATTCTGTTCCTTTTCGCTATGTAGAGCAATATGTCAAACTGATTTATAGTGCCGAAAGTGTTGAGATTTATCATGAGCATAAACGTATTGCCACCCACGAAAGATTTAGGGCAAAACATCAA
>Ga0136644_10000748_pt1 | contig 26079 bp, 13 predicted proteins | sample C_130820_EF_Meta_FD_94780 | JGI IMG/M metagenome (GOLD analysis project Ga0136644, IMG submission 94780) | Freshwater microbial communities from Lake Croche, Canada to study carbon cycling - C_130820_EF_MetaG (v2) (version 2) | ecosystem: Environmental > Aquatic > Freshwater > Lake | place...
CCGCGGACCAATGCCGTGAGGTCGATCGCGGGAACGGCCTCGACGCTCCGCTGGCTGACGGTGTCGAACGTGCGCAGCGATTCGATCTCGTCGCCGAAGAGCTCGAGACGGATCGGCCGGTCCCAGTCGGTGGCGAAGAGGTCGAGGATGCCGCCCCGGCGGGCGAATTGGCCCGGAGACTCGATCGAGTCGGCCGCCTCCCAGCCCCGCGCCACGAGCCAGTCGGCCAGTTCGGCCGGGTCGAGCCGTCCCCCGACCTCGAGGCGGCGCGTGCTCGCCTCGATCTCGCGGGGATCGTCCAGCGGCACGAGGAGGGCCTGGATCGACGTGACGATGATCCGGGGGCGACGGGCGGGATCCGCGGTGAGCCGCTTCACCAGGGCCAATCGCTCCGCCTCGGCCGGATCGGCCGCCGCATCGTCGGAGCCGAAGGCCTCGAGGGCTGGCAGGGAGGCGATCGGGGTCGCGGTGAACAGGGCCAGATCGTCGACGAAGCCCTCGGCGTCGGCGGCGTGGGGAAGCACCACGACCAGCGTTCCCGCCGGGCCGGCGCCGGGCGTGGCCTCGAGCGCGGCGGCGAGCGCCGCGGCCGTCAGCGCAGACGCCGATCCCCAGGCTCCGCCGACGGTGCCGCCATGTCCCTCCCGGAGACTGGCGACCACGTCGGCGAATCCCGCATGCGCGTGCAGCGTGGCGGCGAGGCCGGAAATCCGGTCGGCCGGCCCTGGAACCGTTGTGGCGGTCACGCCGGGATTCTAACTGGCCTTGAAAAAGTCCTCCGGGACTTTTTCAAGGCATGAAAACCTCCGGTTTTCACGGGAGCTTCGCTCCCGGGATCGCATCCCTGCGATCGAGCAGGCTGTTTGTCCACAGCCTGCTCACTGGCCTTGAAAAAGTCCTCCGGGACTTTTTCCAGGCATGAAAACCTCCGGTTTTCACGGGAGCTTCGCTCCCGGGATCGCATCCCTGCGATCCAGCAGGCTGTTTGTCCACAGCCTGCTCACTGGCCTTGAAAAAGTCCTCCGGGACTTTTTCAAGGCATGAAAACCTCCGGTTTTCCCGGGAGCTTCGCTCCCGGGATCGCATCCCTGCGATCCAGCAGGCTGTTTGTCCACAGCCTGCTCACTGGCCTTGAAAAAGTCCTCCGGGACTTTTTCCAGGCATGAAAACCTCCGGTTTTCACGGGAGCTTCGCTCCCGGGATCGCATCCCTGCGATCGAGCAGGCTGTTTGTCCACAGCCTGCTCACTGGCCTTGAAAAAGTCCTCCGGGACTTTTTCAAGGCATGAAAACCTCCGGTTTTCGCGGGAGCTTCGCTCCCGGGATCGCATCCCTGCGATCCAGCAGGCTGTTTGTCCACAGCCTGCTCACTGGCCTGCTTCGGGCCCCCTTTTTCCGCCGGCGCGGGCCCGACCGCGGCGTCGTGCGACCTCCCGGCCGACGGGCGTGGGCGAGGCCCGACGTGGGCGGGATGCGGCGGCGGGAAAATGCCGGCCCCTCCCGCAGCGGACCATTTTTCGTGTATTTTTGAGGGGCTGTCCCCGTCCGTCCGGCGTCACCAGAGGAGCTTCCATGGCCACCGCGTCCCGCCCCCGCACCTCCGAGGCCTTCGTCAGCGGCGCCGACGTGGTGGTCGAGTCGTTGATCCGACACGGCGTGGAGGTGATCTTCGCCTATCCGGGCGGCGCCAGCATGCCGCTCCACCAGGCCCTCACCCGGGCCTCCGACCGGCTGCGGACGATCCTGCCGCGGCATGAGCAGGGGGGCGGATTCGCCGCGCAAGGCTACGCCCGCACCACCGGCCGACCCGGCGTGTGCATGGCCACGAGCGGCCCCGGGGCCCTGAACCTCGTCACCGCGATCGCCGACGCGAAGATGGACAGCGTGCCGCTCATCGCCCTCACCGGCCAGGTGGGCACGAGCGTGATCGGCACCGACGCCTTCCAGGAAACACCGATCGTCGAGGTCTGTCGCGGCATCACCAAGCACCACTACCTGGTGACGGATGCCAACGACATCGCCCGGGTGATGCGGGAGGCCTTCCACATCGCCACGACGGGCCGGCCCGGGCCGGTGCTCGTGGATCTGCCCAAGAACATCCAGCTCGCCCAGATCGTGCCCGACTACGACGCGCCGATGAACCTGCCGGGCTACCATCCGGACGTCCGCCGGCCGCACGCCGAACAGATCGCACAGGTGGCCGCGGCCATCAAGCGGGCGAAGCGGCCGGTGATCTACGCGGGCGGCGGCGTGATCGCGGCCGACGCCTCGGCCGAGCTGCGTGAACTGGCGCGGAAGACCGGCATCCCCGTGACGATGACGCTCATGGGCCTCGGCGCCTTCCCCGGGGACGACCCCCGCTGCCTCGACATGCTGGGCATGCACGGCAGCGTCTATGCGAACCTCGCCGTCGACGAGGCCGACCTCCTCATCGCGGTCGGCGTGCGGTTCGACGATCGCGTGACGGGCAAGGTGGCCGAGTTCGCCCAGCACGGGTTCATCGTGCACATCGACGTCGACCCGTCCGAGATCAACAAGAACAAGCTCGTCCACGTGCCGATCGTCGCCGACGTCAAGGAGGCGCTGGCGATGCTCAACCGCGTCGTCGAGGCCCCGGCGGCGCCGCTCGACGACTGGTGCGCGAGGATCACGGAGTGGCGGAAGGAAGACCCCTTCACGTTCGACCGTTCGTTCCCCGGCATCCTGCCGCAGCACGCCATTTCCGAGCTCTCGCGGCTGACGGCCGACCGCGACACGATCATCACGGTGGGCGTGGGCCAGCACCAGATGTGGGCGGCCCAGTTCTACACGTTCCGCCGACCGCGCACGTGGCTCTCCTCGAGCGGCCTGGGGACGATGGGATTCGGCCTCCCGGCCGCCATGGGGGCGAAGGTGGCCCATCCCGAGTCGCTCGTCGTCGACATCGACGGCGACGGCAGCATCCTCATGAACATCCAGGAGTTCGCCACCTGCCATTGCGAGAACATCCCGGTGAAGGTGCTGCTGCTCAACAATCAGCACCTCGGCATGGTGGTGCAGTGGGAAGATCGCTTCTTCAAGGGCAACCGGGCCCACACCTACCTCGGCCCCGTCGAGAACCCCGAGGCGGCGGGCCGCGGTGACGGCATCTCCCCGACGTCGCGGTATCCCGACTTCGTCGCCATCGCCCGCGGGTTCGGCTGGCAGGCCGAGACCGTCGTGGAAAAGCCGGCCCTCGAGGCCGCCCTGCGTCGGCTGATCGACGCACCGGGGCCCGCGTTGCTCGACGTGCAGGTGCCCTACCAGGAGCACGTGCTACCGATGATCCCGTCGGGCGGCACGGTTCGCGACCTGATCAAGCGCTGAGAAGGCCTCCGGCGACACCGTGACGCGTGCCAGGGCCACTCGGTTCGGCCTCGCATCGCCGGGCTGCCCGGCGCCGGGCCGGCCCGCTTCCTGCGCATCGGCGGCGGCCGGCTACGGCGCCTTGGCGGCGGGCGGCTGCTTCTTGTCCGCCGGGGCCGCGTTCTTGGCTGCAGCCTTGGCGTTGCCGGCGGCGGGCTGCGCGTTACCTGCGGCGGGCTGCGCTGCTCCTGCGGCGGGCTGCGCGGGGGCATCCTCGGCGGCGGGGGCAGCCGCGTCAGGCTTGTCCCCTTCGGTCATCTCTTTCTGAGCGGGCTCATCCTCCTGCTCTTCCTCGCTGGGCGGAGGAGGCGGCCGCAGGTCGTCGACCGCCTGACGGACATGCACATCGTCGGGATAGGCATCGAGGTCCATCGCGGCTCGACGGAGCTTTCCGGCCAGCGCCTTCGCCTCACCGGAATCGCCGCCGAAAAGCACCCCGATCCCCTTCTGTCCGTCGGCCGAAAGCACGGCGTCGGCGAGCGTGACGAGCCTCCAGGCAGCCCGTCGGCAGACCTCGCGGGGAATCAGTTGCTCGGCGGGCGGCTGCCCGGGAATCGTGTCCATGCCCGGCCCGCCGGGGCCCATTCCCGGATATCCGGACGGCGACATGCCCGGCATCATCCCCGGCATCATGCCCGGCGGGGCGGATCCCGGGATCATCCCGCCGCCACCGAACGCCCGTTCGAGCCTCACACGATCGGCGATCGCCAGGTCGGCCCGCAGCGCCGCGACCGCGAGTTCGTCGATGGCGGCGATCGCCGCGGCCCCGTCCACCTTCGCGTCCTTGCCCGCGACCACCGCGAGCGCGGCGGCGGCCCGAACCCGCGTGTCGAACGATCGCGACGGGTCGTTCATCACCCGCACGATCTCGGCCGCGGTCTCGGGCGTGGCGGGCCCCAACTGCGTCAGGATCGCCAGTCCGCGGGAAACGAGCCAATCGCTCTCCACGGCGGTCTGCGACGTGAACGGTTCGCCGAGGATCGACTGGATGGCGGGCACGACGGCCTGGGCCAGCTTGCCGATCACCGCGGCATTGCCCTTCGCGGCATCGCAGTGCCGCGACAGGCCCACGACGGCCGCGATGCGCACGCCCGCCGGCAATTCCGTCGATGCGGCATCCCTGGCGAGCGTCGCGACGGCGGGAGCCCAGGGCTTGCGATCGGGCCCGCTCAGCTCGCCGAGCATGAGCATGGCGTTGATCCTCACCACGGGCGGCTCGTCGGCCTTGGTGATCACGCCCTCGAGGAAGGTGGTGACGGTCTTGTTGGCGTCGTCGGCGGACTTCTCGTTGCCGAACTCCGTGAGCAGCTGCTCCTTGATGCGGCGCCGGACGTAGGCGATGACGCCGCGGTTGCCCTCGGCCGCCAGCTGCGGCATCGCGATCTGCTCGAGGTAGGTCCGGGCGGAGGCGTCGAACGCCCCGCCGTTCCGCATCGCTTCCTTGTAGGTGCGCGTCTCGGTCGCGCCCTCGACCTTCTGCCAGCCGTCGAAGCGGGCTTCCGGCTCCTGCGCGCGGGCCGGCGGCAGACCGAGCGTGACGATCAGCACGATCATCGGGCCGGCGCACGGGAGCATGACCCGGCCCCCCGGCTCCCGTCGCAGCGAAACCATCCCGGGCGTGGGGGCGTTCATCGGGAGCCACCTCCGGGCGGGATCGAGGGAGAGCCGCCGAACGGCAGTTCCATGAACGGCGCCTGCGGATTGGCTCCCGCCGCGGCGGCGGCGGCGTCACCCTCGCCGGGGAGCGTGGCCCGGTACCGCTCGAACTGCGTCTGCGACTCCGGGACCGACGCGAACTCGAACGTCCCGTCGGGGCGGAGGAAGATCATCTCGAGCGGCTCCGGCGGCGGCGTCGGCTTGCCCCCCATCCTCGTCTCGGTCCGGTCGTCGATCCTGCCGCGCACGTCGAGGAGCACCCGCTCCGAGGCGAGTTCCTCGCCGCGCGAGGTGGGGTTCGACTTCTTGTTCTGCCTGGGGTCGACGTTGGCAAGCCCGCCCGGCTCCATCAGCAGCACACGGAGCGTGAACGTCGGGCTCTTGGCCTGCTCGCCGAGGACATACACGGGCACCTGCGGAGCCCGCAGCCGCTTCTGGTCGGCCTTCTTCACCGGCTGCACGAGCAACTGCCGCCCGTCCGGCACCAACACCGACGGCGTGGGAACGCTCACCGGCGCATCGAGCGTGGTGGCCTTGGCGAGCGACGGGTCGACGAGATGGCGGTTGGGAAGACCGTGGTTCGGGTTGCGGGCGACCAGTCGCACGCGGTAGCGATAGGTGTGCCCCGGCTGTACCGCCAGATCGATGAACCGAAAGAGCCTGTTTTCCACGCCAAGGTTGATCGCCGGCCCGTCCATGCCAGGTCCGCCGGGCATCATGCCGGAGCCGGACATCATGCCGGAACCCGACATCATGCCGGACCCGGACATCATCGCCGAATCCGGCATGGAAGGGGATCCCATCATCGGTCCGGACATCTCCGGCGAGCCCATCGACGGCCCGCCGAACGCCGGCCCCGCGCCTCCGGCAAACACGTCCGGATCCGCGACCCGCCGCTGCTTCTCCTCCTCGGCCCGCTTCTTCTCCTGCTCCTTGCGCATGTAGTCGACGAACCAGGGGTGCAGCGCGTTGAGCGCCCACGTCCCGTCGGTCAGCAGCGGCAACGGACTGGTGAACGGCAGTTGATCCTTGGTCGATTCCCGGCGCTCCTGATCCGGCGGCAGCACGAAGGAGGCCAGCATCGGCTCCCCCTGCAGCCCGGCCCACTCCCCGGAGTATTGCTTGATGACGTTCTTCAGGTTGACCTCGGTCCACTTCTCGGCGGTGCCCGGGATGACCTCGGTTTTCTCGATCACATATTTCGTCCACCGCGGGGTGTCGAGCGCCCGGTCGTGGAGGCTGGCATGCAGGAAGCAGCGGTCGAACTCCTCGTGCTGCTTCGCGTAGGGGATGAGTCCGGTGATCAGCACGTAGGGGGTGAGCTTGCCGGTGGTCGAGGGTCCGGCCGGCATCATGCCCGGCATCCCGGGCATCCCTGACATCCCGGGCATCATTCCCGGCATCATGCCGCTCATCGCGCCGTCGAGAGGGGGTTGCGGCATGCCCGGGCCGGGCTGGTTTTGACCGGGCCTGCCACCGCGGCCCGGCTTCCCCTTGGTCGGCGCCGCCTCGGGCTCCGGCGCCCGCTCGGCGGCGCGACCGGCGGGGGCCGGCGGCCGCGCGGCGATGAGCATCACCCCGGCCACCGCGTGCAGTTCCTGGAGCGGCAGGATCTCGGGCTTGCTCCGCCGGGCGACTTCGCCGAAGAGCGGCTTGTTGAGGATCGTCTGCGTGGGCGGGGGCACGATCTTGGGCGCGAGCCATTTCGACACGACGGCCGCGAGCCCCTTCTCGCTCGTCAACTCGTCGTCGGGCGCGATCTTCACCGCCTCGATGTGCTCGGCGGTCACCTTCGCCTGCTCGACGATCGTCTGCGGCCGCTGATCCTGCTTGGGCCGCATGCTCCGCAGCGCGTCCACGCCCCCCCAGGCGAGCGTACAGGCGAACAGCCCGATGGCGGCGGCCACCATCTTCTCGACATTGCGAAGCAGGAAATCGAGGATCGCGTCCTTGTTGAACGAAATCTTTGGCTTCTTCATGCGAAGATCCTCCGCCGCGTGTTTCGCCACCGGGCCGCGGCCTTCGCCGGGGCCGCCTTCTCCTTGCCGTCCCCTGCGGCCGGCGCCGCGCCCTGACCGGGCTCGAGTCCCACCGCCTGTTCGTTGGGCCGCGTCGCGAGCCCGATCGTCCCTCGGACCTCGAGTTGCACGTCGTAGAGCCGCGCGGCACCGGTCGCCGTGTCGGCCGGCATGCCCGGCATGCCCGACGACATGTCCATGCCCATGCCCGACGACGAGCCCATCATGCCTCCCATCATGCCTCCCATCATGCCCCCCATCGATCCCATGCCCGCCGCACCGGGGCCGCCGGAGGCGTTGATGCGCACCTGACGGACGTCGACGGGAAGCTGCGCGGTGGCCAGTTCTACGAGCAGCGGGTCGACCTGCCGCTGGTCGATCGTGAGCTTCATCACGAAGGGCATGAGGTGCACCATCTGCGCGTCGGGAGCCGTGGCCAACGCCGCCGCGTCGAGCGGCTTGCCCGTGAAATCGCAATACACCCAGTTGGCGAGCAGGTCGTCCGACGCCACCGCCGCCGCCGGATCCGTTCCCCCCTCCATCGCCATCGGAGGCGATCCTGAGCCTCCCATCGGACTCCCTGCGCCCGCACCGAACCGCGGATGGGCCGGCCTGCCCCCGCCGGCGCCGGGCGGGCCGCCCGACGATCCCATGGCCATCTCGGGTGAACCGCCCATCGACATGCCGCCCCCCGCCGTCGCCGCGTTGACACGGGTCAGTCGGCCGCCGGCCGACCCGCCGTAATCGTCCTCGGCGGCCATGTAGCCGATGTACAGCTCGTTGACCGCGGCGATGGCGGCGTTGTGCGGCCCGGTGGCGGGCTTGTTCATCCGCGCGATCAGGTCGCAGAGCACGCCGTAGACCCGCAGCTCCTCCTGCGCCATGACCACCTTGGTCGTGCTCGGAGCCTTGTCCCAGACGAAAGACCCATAGATCCGCCGCTGGTTGTCGGGGTTCCACACCGCCACATACGACGGCATCTGCGGACGGCCGCCCGGCTGCGAGGGGTCGCCCGGACGACCGGGTGCGCCTCCGGGAAACCCGGGCGGCGCGTTCGACGGCCCGCTGGATCGCAGCTCCGCCAACGCCGCGGCGTCGAGCATCGCCGGCTCGACGCCCATGCGGACGGGCAGTTCCTGGACCAGCTGCTTGACGTTGTTCTGATAGCGCTCGAGCAACTGCCGCGAGAGCTTGCCGTCGGGCTTGAGGTTCTCGGCGGCCTTCACGAAATCGGCGCCGAGCGAGGCCGGCCACTGGCGAAACGACTTCTGGCTGTTCCAGAACCGCACCCACTCCGCGTAGGTTTCCCGTTTCACCCGGATCGTGCTCTGGTCGATGTCGTTCGACCAGCTCGAGTTGGGATGCTGCGGGATCATCCGCACGTTCTTCAGCGACGTGAGGGAGCCGTCGATCTGGTCCTGCATCGACTTGATCTCTTTCCGCAGCTTGCCCAACGCCATGAACACCAGCGGCAGCAGCACGATCGGCACGAGCACCGCGAGCATCCAGAAGTGGTGCTTGATGAGGATCAGCAGGGCGGCCGGACGGGCCTTTTCGGACGCGGCTGCGGCCATGGCGGTGAACTCCTCGACGACGGTCCCGGAATCACTCCGCCGGCGCGGCGGCTGCGGCCGGCGCCGCCGGCCCGGGGATCTTCGGCTGCCAGCAGAACTGCAGGATGAAGTCGTATCGCTTGAGCACGAGATCCTGCGGCTCCTCGACGATGCCGCTGCCGCCCGCCGCGGGATTCGGCTGCGGCGGTGACATGCCGGGGTCGGCCGCCTTGGCGTTGGCGATCCGGAACGTGCGGATCGGCGAGGAGGCGATGATCACCGGATACCCGAGGCCGACCTCGGACACGGGAACCTCCTCGCCGGCCATCGGCCCCGCCGACACGACGACCTTGTCCCCTTTCCCGAGCAGGTTCCTCACGATCGTGGACCGCACGAACTGCGCCCCCTCGTGGGGCTTGTGGTGGGGCTCGTTGTGGAAGTGGTGCCCCTTGATCTCCACCACCCAACCCGGGCCGGTCGGGCCGGTCGCGGCGGCGGGATCGTCCGCGGGGGGAGCGCTGGCGGCGGGAGCCGCGCCATCGGCCGGCGCGGCCGCGGCGGCCTGATCGCCGTCGGCGGGCTTCGCCTCCCCTTCCTTCGCGGCGGCCTCCTCCGCCTCGTCGGCCTCTTCCTTGGCATGCGTGTCGGCCCACTGCTGCGAGACGCCGGTGAACCACGTCGCCAGATCGGGGAAGTACTGGCAGTCGAGTCGCTCGATGTGGAGCTCGTTGCGCTCGGCCGGGTTCTCCGGCACCGGATCGGCCTGTTCGCGGGGGAGGAGCGACTCGACGGCCCGCAGCATGTCGAGCGTCTGGAACCGGCGATCCTGCACCTTCGCCAGCCACTGCTGCTGGTCGATCGCGTCGGTCTGCCGCTTGCGCACCTCGTTGATGGCGCTGGTCGCGGCGGCGGATCGCTTTTTCACCTCTTCGGCCTGTCTGAACGCGTCGGCGTAGATGCTCGGCGCGTAGGCCGTCGAGGCGGCGAACATGCCGAGGAAGTTGAGCAGCGCCGCCGCGAGGAGGCCCATGAGCGCCCCGACCGCCCACGGCTTCTTGGCCTCGATGATCCGGTCGAGCACGATCTCGTTGGGCAGCAGGTTCGTGCCGATCGCCGCCTTCTCGGCCGCCTGCAGCGCCAGACCGTAGGCCGTGCCGAAGGCGAGGTGGTTTTCCTTGAAGGCCGGCGACGCGAGCACGGCCGCCCCTTCCAGCCCGTTGAACTTCTCCAGCCGCTGCACGTCGAGCTGCAGCTGCTGCCCCACGAAATCGCTCAGACCGCGGAGCTTCGTGGCGTTGCCGAGCAGCAGCACCTTGCCGATCGTCGCCGTCTTGTCGGTGCCGGTGAAGTAGTTGAGCGACCGCTGCAACTCCGCGGCGAAGGAGTTGAACACCGGCCGCATCGTCTTGAAGACCGCCTTCGGATCCTCGGCCTTGACGGCGTTCCGCTTGAGCGACTCCGCCCGCGAGAAGGTCAGCTTCATCCCCTGCACGAGCGCCTTGGTGAAGCTGCTGCCCCCGATCGGCAGGCTGCGCTGCCAGATGCGCTGGCCGTTGGTGACGACGAGGTCGGTGGAATCCACGCCCATGGCCACGACCACGATCGAGGGGGGGGGCTCGTCGGGATTGATGGTGGCGGGATCGGGCAGCTGGTCGAACATCGCCATGTTCGCCAACGCGATCGGCGCCAACTGCAGCACGTCGACGCGAACGCCCTCCTCGGTGAGGGGCGCCAGGGCCTTGTAGACCTGCTCCCGCTTCATCGCGAACAGGGCCACCTCGGCGTCGAGCACGAATCCGCTCTCCTCCATGCCGCCGGCCAGCCGCTGCCACCGCCAGACGACCTGCTCGAGCGGAAAGGGGATCTGCTGCCGGGCCTCGTACTTGACGATGTCGGGGATCTTGCGGGCCTCGATGGGGGGCAGCTTGATGAACTTCGAGAGTCCCAGGTGCCCCGGCACCGACACCGCCACGGTGTCCCCGCGCAGATCATGGCGGGTGGTGAGCTCCTCGATGGCGGCGCGGACGATCTCGACCGGATCGGCCTCCGCCTGCGTGAGCATCATCGGGTATTCGATGTACTCGAACGCCTCGGCGACCAGCTTCCGTGGCTCCGCACCGGCACGGCAGCGCAGCGCCTTCAGCGCGCACTTGCCGATGTCGATTCCCCAGACGTAGCCGACGCGGGCCATGGTCCGTTTCCGATTCCCTTCCGCCGCCGATTCCGTTCGGCCGCACACCGTCCGCGCAGCCGACGATCCGCGGGGCGACTGCGGCGTAAAAAGCTTCCCTCCATAACTTTAGGACCGTTCCGTGAGGGGTGTCAAACCGCACCGCTGGCGGCCCGCGATGACGCCACACCCGCCGCGACCGCCGGCCGGCGATCGCTCGCCGGTCCGGGATCGCCGGCCGGCGGCGTCGACGACGGCCGCTTCGCGTTCGTCGGCAGCCGGGTAAACTCGCCGCCATGGCCCCTGATCGCATCCTCGTCTTCCTGCCCTGCCACGCTCTCGATGATTTCCCGACGTGGCTCGAGGAGCCCGAGGCCGACGCCCTGCTCACGGCGTGGACCGCCGCGTGGCATCCCTGGCTGATCGCGACCGTCGGCGCGGCGCCGTGGTGGGCGAGCGTCGACCTGCCCCCCGCCACCGACGGGTCGTGTCTGGGCATCGTGCCGGCCCCCTGGGACGACCGGTTCGCCACGCAGGCCAACGCCCTCTGCATCGCCGGTTCGGCATGGGTGCGGGACGTGACGGGGGGCGCGGAAATCCTGGCCGCCGCGGCCCGCGGCCTCGGCCATGCGGGCGACGGTCCGCTGCCCGGCGACGCATTGGCGGCGGAGTTCCGCGACCTCGGGCTGGCCCGCCTGCTCGCCGAATTGCTCGCGCGGCGGATGCGATCCTCGCTCGACGACGAGGCGCCCGCCCTCAACGCGGCGGTGCTCGCCGCCGCCAGAAGCGCGGTGGCCGGCGACGCGGCGGCGGCCCGGGACTCACTGCGGGAATGCTACGCCACCCTCGAGGCCACGCGGGCCCGCTTCTACCCCGTCAACGTCTGGATCGTCGACCTCGTGCTGCTCGCCGAATCCACGCTCGGCCGCGGCCTCGATCGCGAACTGGATGCGCCGGTGCCGATCGGACTCGTGGCCACCGGGCAGGTGGTCGAGACGCTCGCGGCGACCAACCCCGCCGCATGCGCGCGGATCCGCGGCCGGATCGCGGCCGGAACACTCGCCCCGGCCGGCGGCCGCCACGACTCGCGGCCGCTCGACGCCTGCACTCCCGAGCAGATCCTCGATTCGTTCGATCGGGGCTTGGCGGCGTGGCGCGAGCACGCCGGCCGGCCGCCGGTCGTCTACGCGCAGTGCAGCGGCGGCTCGTCGGCGATCCTGCCGCAACTGCTCGCGGGCCTCGGCTTCAAGGGGGCCGTCTGGTCGCTCTTCGACGGCACTCCGCTGCCCGACCCCGGCAACGGCCGCATCCGCTGGGAGGGCACCGGCGGCGGCTCCATCGACGGGATCGGGCGGCCACCGCTCGACGCCCGGCTGGCGAAGACGATCCTCGCGCTCCCGGGCCGCATCGGCGACGCGATGGATCACGACCACACGGTGGTCATCCCCTTCGCCCATTACGCCGGCACGGCGGGCCCCTTCTTCGACAGCCTACGGCGGATCGGGGCGGCGACCAGCGCGCTGGGCACGTGCGTCACCCCGGACGACTTTTTCACGCGCACGGCGGGCGCTGGCGCCACCGTGTCGTTCGAGCCCGACGCCTTTCCCATGACACTGCCCGCTGCGGCCCCCCGCGATGCCGCCGATGACGCCGACGCCGCCGCTGACGCGGGTGCCGTCGGTGATGGCGTCGGTGATGCCGTCGCCGCGCAGGTCGCCGCCAACGCCGACGCGGCCCGCGGCATCCTCGCCTCGCAGGAACCGCTGCTCGAGGCCCTGCCGCCGCGACGCGAGCCGGAGGGCGAGCCCCGCGCCGCCCGCGGCCGGTCCCACGACGGCGGGGGCTGGGGACTGGGGCGGCTCTTCGTGCGGGGGGCGGCGTCCCGCGACGAACTCGTGCTCGAGCACGAGGCGCTGCGGGTGCAGGTGCACCGGCAGACCGGTGGCCTGCTGTCGGTGCGGCGTCCCGACGACCGTGCCAACCGGCTCTCGCAACGGCTGGCGGTGCGATCGACGCGGCCGCCGCCGCCGCCGGGCCACGCCTGGGAGGATCCGCTGGAGCGGGCCGAGTATGCCGACATGCGGGCCGACGCCGTCGAGCGGATCGCGGTGGCCGCCGGAACCGAGGCCATCGAGAGCCGCGGCCGACTGGTCGGCGCCGGCTCCCGCGACGTCGGCCGATTCACGCAGCGGATCGAGCTGGTGCCGGGCCTGCCACTGGTCGTGCTCACGCTCGACGTGAGGCTCGCCGCGGCGCCGCGTGGCCCGCTGCTCGAGCACCATGCCGCCTGCCGCTTCGCCTGGAACGAGAACGACGATCGCGAGATCCGCCGCAGCGTGCACACGCAGTCGGTCCCCACCGAGCGTGGCCGGTTCACGGCCCCCTGGTTCATCGAGCTCGGCGATCCGCGGGATGCCACGGACGGCCCCGGGGCCGTCACCCTGCTCACCGGCGGCCTCCCCTGGCACCTGCGATCGAGCCCGCACATGCTCGACACGATCCTCCCCGCCGCGGCCGCGGACGGCGGCTGCCGCCTGGCCGTGGGCGTCGGCCTCGAGCGGCCCTGGGACGTGGCGCTCGCCCTGTGCGGCGGCGTGCCGGTCTCCGGGCTGCGGGCGTTCGCGTGCCTCGCCGGCATCCCGACGAACGTCCGCCTCACGCTCGGGGGCGTGCGGTTCGAGGCGGGCCGGCTCGCGGGGGTGCGGGTGGGCCTGCTCGAATCGGCGGGCCGCCTCGGCAAGGCCGAGGTGGAATGGGCCGCCGACGTGGCGACGGCCCGCGTGGGAGACTGGACGGGCGGCCCGCCGACCGACGCGCCCCCCGACGCGCGTGTCAGGATCGACGGTCGCACCACAGGCGTGTTTCTGCGGCGTCACGAGTGGCTGCCTCTGGACGTGGAGTTTCGGCGATGATCATCACGCTCGACGGGCCGGCGGGCGCCGGCAAGAGTTCCGCGGCCCGGGCCCTCGCGGCCCGGCTGGGCTGGTGCTACATGGACACGGGGGCGATGTACCGGGCCGTGGCGCTCGAGGCGCTCGCCCGCGGGATCCCCCTCGACGACTCGCCCCGCGTCGCCGACCTCGCCGAGGAGATCCGCATCGAGTTCGCCGACGGCCGCGTGCTCGTGGACGGCCGCGACGTCTCCACGTCGATCCGCACCGAGGAGATCACGCTGGCCACGCGGCCGGTGGCCGACGCGCCGCCGGTGCGGGCCGCCATGAAGCGGATCCAGCGCCGCATGGCGGAGGGGATCGACGTCGTCACCGAGGGCCGCGACCAGGGCTCGGAGGTGTTCCCGCACGCCGAGGTGCGGGTGTTCCTCACCGCGTCGCCGGAGGAGCGGGCCCGGCGCCGCCATCGCGAGGAGCTCGCCCGCGGCCGCGCGACGACGCTCGAGGCAGTGCTCGCGTCGCAGACCCGCCGTGACGACGCCGACTGCTCGCGGCCCGTGGGCGCCATGCGGCAGCCCGACGGCGCCGTGCTGCTCGTGACCGACGGGCTGTCCGCGGCGGAGGTGGTGCAGCGGCTCGTCGATCTCGTCGAGGCCAGCCGGACGCAGGACCGGTCATGAGCGGCCCCGCCGAGAACGCCGCCGACGGCGGCCGCGCGGAGCCGATCCACGGGCCCGCGGGCCGGACCCTCTACGCCGTGCTCTGGGTGCTCAGCCGCACGCTGGGAGTGGCCCTCTTCGGCTACCGGGTGCGGTTCGCCGCGCCGCTGCCGGCGCAGGGCGGCCTGCTCGTGCTCTCCACCCACCAGAGCCACCTCGATCCGCTGCTCGTCGGGCTGGCGCTGGACCGCCGCATCTCGAGCCTCGCCCGCAGCTCCCTCTACGCCTTCGGGCCGTTCGCCGCCGCGATCCGGGCGCTCGACGCGGTGCCGATCGACCGCAACGCCTCGATGGTGCAGGCGCTCAAGGCGGTGATCGCGCGGCTGGAGCGCGGCGCGGCGGTGCTCATCTTCCCCGAGGGCACCCGCACCACCGACGGCCGGATGGGAGAGGTCAGGCCGGGCTTCGCCCTGATGGCGCGGAAGGCCGGCGTGCCGATCGTGCCGGTGGCGATCGTGGGCGCCTACGAGTGCTGGCCGCGCACCAGGCTGCTGCCCCGACCGGGCCGCATCCGGCTCGAATTCGGCCTGCCGATCACCCCCGAACGGTATGCGTCGCTCGACGACCGGGAGCTCACGAAGCTCTGCACCGATCACCTCCGCGAACTCGACACCACGGCGCGGAGGCTGTTGCGCGGCGGCGTCAGTTGCCCGCCTGGGACCGGGCCCGCTTGAAGGGGTCGATGGTGCCGCCGCCGGGGCCCGGGGGCGGGGCGGTGCGCGACTGTCCGAAGGGGAGGATCTTCGGCCACTCGAGGCTCATCCCGGGCCACTGCGGGGCCGGCTGCGCGCCGGCGGCCGCCGACGGACTCGCCCCCTCCGGACCGGTCGTCGGCGCCGGGCTCGCGCCGGCGGCGGGCGGCGGCGCGACAGCCGCCGTGGCGGGCGGAGGGGCCGGCGCCGCGGTGGGCGGGATCGCCGGCAGTGGGGCCGCCGGCTCGCCGCGCAGACCGCCGAGCAGCTCGCTCGGCGCCGGAAAACCGGTCGCATCGCCGGCGCGAGGGGCCGAAACGACGGTGGCCGGCATGCCGGGAACGCCCCGTTCGAGGACGTGGATCGCCACGTCGTCGATCCGCGCCTCGCCCATCCCGGTGAGCGCGAAGGTGACCGTGAACGGCTCGTCTCCCCCGTCGGCCGGCACGATGCGGTAGAGCGTCAGCCGCCGCCAGGCGGGCGTCACGCCCACCCGCTCGGCCAGGGCCGGCCCGCCGAGCGAGTCGAAGACGAGCAGCCCGTCGACACTGCCGCGGATCGGCTGCGGCACCCACACCCGCGCGCGGATCTCGAGCAGCCGGCCCGCCGGCGCGCGGATGGCCGGCGTCGTCACCCACACCGACGGCGTCTCGACGACCACCGGGGCGTCTGCGGGCGACGTCGCCTCGGCCCGCAGCACCAGGCAGCCCTTGCCGACGGCGGGATGCGCGCGGTCGATCTCCACGCCCGACCGCAGCGACTCCTGCGGCAGCACGAAGTGCCGCCAGCCGGCGGCGGCGAGGTCGTCGATCCGCTCCATGTCGCCGCCGGCGACCAGCGCCGCCGTGGGCACGGTGCCCCCCAGCGCCTCGATGAACCGCCAGTGCTCGGCGAGCGTGGTGTCGGATATCGACAGCGGGCTGGCCACCATCGATCCCGTGGCGAGCACGCCGCGTTCCCAGGCCAGCCGCTCCACCTGGCCGCCGATGGCGGCCGCCCGCCTCAGGGCCTCGATCGCCGTCGCGGTGTCGGGCGCCGACTGCGCCTGCTGCGCGGCCGCCTGGGCCTCCGCGAGCATGGCGGCGGCGGGCAGCACGCCGAGCGCCGTCGGCGGCAGCCGCTCGAGCAGGGCGGCCCCGTCGGCCAGCACGATCCCGGCGAGCGACCGCGCGGAGGCGAGTTCGAGCGACGCCAGCTCCCGCACGCGCTCCTGCACGTGGGCCGTCACGGCCGGATCGCCGCTCAGGAGCACGAGGGTGTGGGCGCGGAAGGAGTCGAGCGTGAGCGAGATGCCACCGGTCACCCGCTTGTGCCGCAGCGGCCGCAGGCCGCCGGGGGCCAGCTCCCACGCCTGATGCGCCTCGGGCACCCCCGGCACGAGGAGCGTGAGCGGCTGCGCCTGCCGGGGGACGTCGCCGTGGTAGTGGCGGGCCACGATCTGCGCGCCCTGCACGCAGCGCGACACGACCACCATCCGCGCGCGCGCCGCCTCCATCACCACGGCCTGCACCTCGGGATCGCTCGACTGCGCGGCGGCGGCGAACCGGCCGGCCGCGCCCCACGGCTCGAGGAGCTTCAGCTGCAGGTTCATCGCCAGTGCCGCCGCGGCCCGCGCCCGCGACTCGCGGTCGTCGCCGTCGATGCGGTGTGACGAGGAGTAGAGGATGCCGCGGCTGCCCGCGGCCACGGCGGCGAGGCTCGCCAGCGCCAGGCTCTCGGGATCGACGGCGAGCCCCTGCCGCCCGAGCCCGGAGAGCGCCGCGGCCTGCCGCGCCGCGCGGGGATCGATCTCGGTGGACAGCGCGGCGAGCAGCGGCGTGCCCGGCCGCATGAGGCGGGGCCGTTCCCGCAGCCAGGTGAGGTAATCGAGGAGTTCGAGGCTCGTGCCGAGCACGGTGCGGCGGGCCACGAGCATGTCGACGTGCCGTGAGACGCTCCGCAGCCCCGAGTCGGCGGAGGCGATCAGCGGCCGGCCGCCCCGGGTGTCGCAGGTGCGCACCCGCCGCGCCCGCTCGGCCAGGGCCTCGACGTCCCCCTCGGCGAGTCCGCCCCCCATGTCCCAGAAGAGCACCCTGTCCCAGCGCGAGGAGAACGTCGGCACGGATTCGGGATCGCGGATGTCGACGTCGGGCAGCTCGGGCGGGGGCGTGATCACCCAGATGCCGGCCCGCTGCGCCTCGGCGAGCAGGTCGGCCGACGCCGGCGCCGACAGCCGCACGCAGTTGAACCCGAGCCGGGCGATGGCGTCGAGCGGCTCGCCGTTGTGGTCGAGGCTGCGCGGGAAGAACGGAAGCCCTCCCACCTCGAGCACGCCGCGGGCGAGCACGGGCGCGGCCGTGGTCGCGGCGCCGGCGGCGGCATCGGCGGCGGGCGCCGTGAAGGCCGCCGGCCTCACGGCCGGATCGCGGAGCGGTCCACCGGCCACCGTGGCCGCCTCGACCACCCCCTGCACGCCGAGGTCGTCGATGGCGAGGTCGTAGCGGCCGGGACCGGCGTAGAGGTCGAGCACGACGTGCGTCGCGACCGCGCCGGCGAGGCCGCCCGACGGTCCGTGCTCGGCGCGCAGGGCGGGAAGCTGCCGGGCGAGGCCGCTCGCGACGTCGGCCACCTCGAGCAATTCCCAGCGGTCGGCCTGGCGCGAGACCGAGCCCGGCACGAGCACCGTGACCGGTCCGCCGGTCTTCGCGGCGGCCATGGTCGGCAGCATGACGCGGATCGCGAGCCGCAGGCCGGGGCGGTTCGACCGCACCCACACGGAGGCGCGCAGTTCGTCGATCACCGGCGCGGGGCCGATCGGGGCCTCGAGCCGCAGCGTCGTGCCCGCCGCCGCCTCGACCACGATCCGCTCGCCGGCGGCGCCGCGGTGGGCGGCGTCACGGCCGATGGCGTGGTGCGTCACCTTCGGCGACGCGTCGGAGGGGCAGAGCGTCCACCGCGTGGCCGCGCCCTCGAAGCCATCCTCATGGTCGCCGGCCCGGACGCCGGCCGCGGCGATCAGCGCCGCCGCGATCGCGACGACCACGAGGGGCACGGACGACCTGCTCGGGGATGGCGGGAAATCGGGCGGCCGTGAAGCCATGGAGTCACCGCGGATCGCGGGGCCGTGCCGACGGGCGAAGGGGGTGGGGCTTGTACCAGCCGGAGCCGTGCGGGTTCCAGAGCGTTCGCGAAGCCGCCGTGGCCTGAGGAAACCGGGATTTCCGGGCGGGCGGGGAGGCCGAGGGAGGGGCTCTGCGGGTCGTGCGGATCGTCCGGCCCCGATCGTCTCATTCCCGGTTTTCCGGGATCGCAGCCCGCGGCGGCGGGCATCCGAAGCGGATTTTTTTGGGATATAGTGGAAAAATCCCCGCCTTTTCCCCCTCCAACCGCTCCGCGCCGGATCGCCCACCATGACGCCGTCGACCGCGGACGAACTCGCCGAGCGCATGGAGCAGTTCGAACTCGTCTCGCAATCCGCGCTCGACGCGGTGTGGACCGAGCTCGGCGGCCACAACGCGCCGATCGCCGAGTTCGGGGCCGCGGTCGTCCGCCGGGAGTTGCTCACGCGGTATCAGCTCGACCGGCTCCTGCGGGGCGAGCACGAGGGCTTCTTCTACGGCCGCGCGAAGATCCTCTACCAGGTGGGCGCCGGCTCGTTCTCCCGCGTGTTCCGCGCCATCCACGCCGACAACGGCCGCGTGCTCGCCGTGAAGGTGCTCCGCAACCGGTTCGCCAGCGACCCCGAAAAAGGGAAGTCGTTTCAGCGCGAAGGGGAGATGGGAAAGAAGCTGCGGCACCAGCACATCGTCCAGATCGAGGAGGTCGGCCGGGAGAACAACACGAGCTACATCACGATGGAGTTCGTCGAGGGGCAGACGCTGCGCGAGCTCGTGCGGGTGCGCGGCGCCATCGACCTGCCCCGGGCGCTGTCGATCATCGGGCAGGTGGTGGAGGGACTGGAGTACGCGCACTCGCAGGGCGTCACCCACCGCGACCTCAAGGCCTCCAACGTGCTCGTCGGCTTCACCGGCGACGCGAAGCTCGTGGACTTCGGCCTGGCCGGCGGCGACACCGCGGGCAGCCGTCAGCTGCGGAAGATGGAGCAGCCCCGCACGGTCGACTACGCCACGCTCGAGAGCATCTCCGGCGTCAAGGACGACAGCGTCCGCAGCGACATCTACTTCCTCGGCACCCTCGCCTACCTCGCGCTCTCCGGCAGCTCGGCCCTGGCCGAATCCCGTGACCGCGCGATCCGCACCGATCCGCGACGCTACACGAGCGTGGAGCCCCTGGGCGTGCGGGCCCCGCACCTCCCCCGCGACGTGATCGATTTCGTCTCGCGCATGATGCATCTCGACCCGCGGGAGCGGTTTCAGACGATGCGCGACGTGTCGCGGGCGCTCGAGCCGCTCGTGGAGAAGTACGCCCAGGGGGGCGAAGCCGCGGCGGCGGCGGCAGCCGGCGCCGCGGCCGCCCCCGCGCCGGCCGCCGCCAGGACGGCCCCCGGGCGGCCCGCCGCGCCCGCGGCCCCGGCCGCCGCCGCGAAGCCGGGCGGTCCGACGACCAAGGGCACCCTCATGCTCGTCGAGGCGGTGCCCAACGAAAACTCCCCGGTCCGCGTGTTCTTCAAGGATCTCGGCTACCGCGTGCTGTTCACGGAGAATCTCCAGCGCGCCCTCGTGCGGTGCGCGTCGACGCCGCGGGCCGCCGACTGCCTCGTGATCAGCGGGCTGTCGGTCGGCCAGCCGGGAGTCGACGTGTTCAACTCGCTGGCGGGGATCGAGGACCTCCGCGACGTGCCCGCGCTGCTCGTGCTGGACCCCAATCAGCAGCAGCTCGCGGCCCAGGCGAAGGTGGATGCCCGTCGCAAGGTGGTGCTCCGGCCCCTGCGGCAGTCCGACGTCGGGCAGCTGCTCGATTCGCTGCTCTCCTGACCCGCCGGCCCGGGCCGGTCGCGGGTGCGCGGCAGCCCGCGCCCCGGCGGGCCTCCCGGCGCGGCGCCTGCCCGCCGACCGCGGATCGGCGCGAGGGCATTTTCCCGCGCGGGTCCGTGGTGTATGGTGACGCCCGTCCCGGGAGCCCGCAGGCGGCGATGACTTCCGGATCCCCCGCCCCGCGGCGGCAGTCGGGCTTCCGGCCGTGCCTGGAGCCCGTTGTTCGCCCGCTTCCCGAGCCCGAGCCGCCATGGACCTGCAGGCGTATCAGACCGACGGGTTCTGGGACGAACTGCTCGATCCCGAGCTTCGTCCCCGCCCCGGCACCGAGCAGATCGTGCGGCGCCTGGCGGGGTTCAGCCATGGCGAGCTGGCCGAGCGGCAGAAGGCCGCCGACAAGACGCTCCTCACGATGGGGATCACGTTCAACGTGTACGGCCACGAGGCCGGCACGGAGAAGGTCTGGCCCTTCGACATCGTGCCGCGGGTGATCGAATCGTCGGAATGGAACGTGGTGGAGCGCGGGCTCAAGCAGCGCATCCACGCCCTGAATCTCTTCATCGACGACGTCTACAACCAGCGACGCATCGTGACCGACGGCGTGGTGCCCGACTGGCTCGTCGACTCCGGCAAGTGCTTCCGCGGCCCCTGTGCCGGCCTCAAGCCGCCGCGCGGTGTGTGGTGCCACATCACGGGCACCGACCTCGTGCGCGGCGGCGACGGCGTGATCTACGTGCTCGAGGACAACCTCCGCACCCCGTCGGGCGTCTCCTACGTGCTCGAGAACCGCGAGGTGATGAAGCGGACCTTCCCGCAGCTCTTCGCGGGGCAGCGGATCAGCCCGGTGGAGAACTACCCGGAGAAGCTCCTGGCGATGCTCCAGTACGTGGCGCCGCCGCAGGCCCGCGATCCCAACGTCGTCGTGCTCACGCCGGGCATCTACAACTCCGCCTATTTCGAGCACAGCTTCCTCGCCCGGCAGATGGGCGTGGAGCTCGTGCAGGGCTCCGACCTCGTCGTGTCCGACGACGTGGTCTTCATGCGGACGACGCGGGGGCTTGAGCGGGTGGACGTGATCTACCGCCGGATCGACGACGACTTCCTCGACCCGCTGGCCTTCCGCGAGGATTCGCTGGTGGGCGTGCCCGGGCTGATGGACGCCTACCGCGCCGGCAACGTGGCGCTGGTCAACGCGCCCGGCACGGGCATCGCCGACGACAAGGCCGTCTACGCCTACGTGCCGCAGATCATCCGCTACTACCTCGGCGAGGACGCGATCCTCCCCAACGTGCCGACGTTCGTCTGCGGCGAGCCCGACCAGTGCCGGCACGTGCTCGAGAAGCTCGAAGAGCTCGTGGTGAAGCCGGCGAACGAGTCGGGCGGCTACGGCATCGTGCTCGGCCCGCGGGCGTCCCGCGAGCAGCTCGCGGAGTGCCGCGACCGCATCCGGGCCAACCCGCGCAACTACGTCGCGCAGCCGATGCTCTCGCTCTCCCGCGTGCCGACGGTGGTGGGCGATTCGCTGGAGGGAAGGCACGTCGACCTGCGCCCCTTCATCCTCTACGGCGAGGACATCTTCGTGCTCCCCGGCGGCCTCACCCGCGTGGCCCTCGTCAAGGGCTCGCTCGTGGTGAACTCCTCGCAGGGGGGCGGCAGCAAGGACACCTGGGTCGTTCACTCCGGCCGATCCTGACCGGTCTCCCCTCCGCCGCCGCCGCGGCCCGCCTCATCCGCCATGCTCTCCCGCGTCGCCGAAAGCGTCTACTGGATGAACCGCCAGATCGAGCGGGCGGAGAACGTCGCGCGCGCGGCGGAGACGACGCTCGACCTGGCGCTCGAGGGCACGATCGTCCCCGGCCGCCTCTGGAACGCGCTCGTCTGCACGTTCGGCGACCAGGCCGACTTCTGGACGCGGCACGGGCTGGCCGACCAGGCCCACGTGATCGAGTTTCTCGCCTTCGACGCCGAGAACCCCAACTCCATCTTCCGCTGCCTGCAGGCGGCCCGGGAGAACGCCCGCACCGTCCGCGACATGATCAGCTCGCCGATGTGGGAGGAGATCAACAAGTGCTACCTGTTCGTCCGCGGCGCCGCCGCGGGCCGCGGGCAGCTCGACCATCCGCGCGAGTTCTTCGACGAGGTGAAGCGGGCCAGCCAGCTGATCGCCGGCGTCACCGACGCCACGATGTCGCACGGCGAGGCCTGGCACTTCGCCCGCATGGGGCGGCTCGTCGAGCGGGCCGACAAGACCAGCCGCGTCCTCGACGTGGAGCACTTCTTCCACCCCCCCGCCGAGCCGGGGGGGGGCGCCGGCGATCCCGACGACGTCGTGGCCTCCGCCAACGGCGACGCCGGGGCGAGCGCGGCGGTGCACTGGCCGGCGGTGCTGCAAAGCGCCAGCGCCCTGGAGATGTACCGCAAGCAGTACGGCGCCGTCACGCGGCGGAACGTGGCCGAGTTTCTCGTGCTCGACCGCGTCTTCCCCCGGGCGATGCACTTCTGCCTGATCAAGTCGGAGGAGTCGCTGCTCGCCGTGACGGGGGGCACGAAGGGGAGCTATTCCAACCCCGCCGAGCAGCAGCTCGGCCGCCTGCGGTCCGAGCTCGACTACGCCCACATCGACGAGATCCTCGGGGGCCGTGGCGGGCTGCACCAGTTCATCGACGCCTTCCAGCTGCGACTCAACCGGGCGAGCGACGCGATCTTCGACACGTTCTTCGCCCTGCGCCCGGTCGCCAAGTAGACCCCCTTCATGGCCATCCGGATCGCCCTGCAGCACCGCACGACCTACCGCTACGAGCGGCCGGTCACGCTGTCGCCCCACGTGGTGCGGCTGCGGCCCGCGCCCCACTGCCGCACGCCGATCGTGAGCTACTCGCTCTCCGTGCGGCCGCGGGACCACTTCCTCAACTGGCAGCAGGATCCCCAGGGCAACCACGTGGCCCGGCTCGTCTTCCCGAAGCCGACCCGGGAGTTCGCGCTGGAGGTGGATCTCGTCGCCGACCTGGTGGCGATCAATCCGTTCGACTTCTTCCTCGAGCCGCTGGCGGAGCGGTTTCCCTTCGACTACGAGCCCTGGCAGGCGGCGGAGCTGGCGCCCTACCGCGCCGCGGTGCCGGGCGGACCGCTCCTCGACGCCTTCGCCGCGGAGATCGCCGCCGCGCATCCCGGCGGCGGCGAGCGGCCGCGGACGATCGACTTCCTCGTGGCCGTCAACACGGCGGTGCACCGGCGGGTGCGGTACGTGATCCGCATGGAGCCGGGCGTGCAGCCGCCGGAGGAGACGCTCGCGCTCGGCAGCGGGAGTTGCCGCGACTCGGCCTGGCTCCTCGCTGCGGTGGGCCGCCGGCTGGGGCTGGCCACCCGGTTCTGCTCGGGCTATCTCGTGCAGCTCGTGCCCGACGTCGCGCCGCTCGAGGGGCCGGCCGGCCCGGCGAGCGACTTCACCGACCTGCACGCCTGGGCCGAGGTCTACCTGCCGGGCGCCGGCTGGGTGGGCCTCGATCCCACCAGCGGCCTGTTCGCCGCCGAGGGGCACATCCCGCTGGCGGCCACGCCCGATCCGGCCAGCGCCGCGCCGGTGACGGGCGGCGTGGATCCCTGCCGCACCGAGTTCACCGTCGAGATGCGGGTGGAACGGCTGGCGCAGTCGCCGCGGACGACGCTGCCCTTCTCGGAGGAGGCCTGGGGGCGGATCGACCAGCTCGGGAAGCGCGTCGATGCGGCGCTCGTCGCCGGGGACGTGCGGCTCACGAGCGGCGGCGAGCCCACCTACGTGTCGATCGACGACTTCGACAGCCCGCAGTGGAACATCGCGGCGGTCGGACCGGAGAAATGGCGACAGGCCGGCATCCTCGCCCGCCGGCTCCTCGACGGGATGGCGGCCGGCGGGTTGCTCATCGAGGAACAGGGCAAGTGGTATCCCGGCGAGGTGCTGCCCCGCTGGGCGCTCGAACTCGTCTGGCGACGGGACGGCGCGCCGATCTGGCGGCGGCGCGACCTGCTCGCGGGGGAGGCGCGCGAGCGGACCGTGGCGGAGCGGACCGGCCTCTCGGCCTCCTTCGCCCGTCGTCTGGCCGCAGAACTCGGTCTCGATCCCGCCGCGGGGATGCCCGCCCACGAGCATCCCTTCGGCGATCCTTCGATCTCGCCGACGGCGGCCGACATGCACCGCATCGGCCCGCCCGTGGCCCACGTGCTGCCGCTGCTGCGGTTTCGTCGGCCGGCCTCGCGCGCCGGCGGCGTGCCCGCCGAATGCCGCTGGCGGACGAGCGCCTGGCCCGTGCCCGACGGCCGCGTCTTCCTCATGCCGGGCACCTCGCCGGCCGGTCTGCGGCTGCCGATGGCGGGCCTCCCCTGGCCCGACGAGCGCGGGCTCCGCGAGGGCACGTCGATCGTGCGGACGGCGCTCGTGGTGGAGATCCGCGACGGACGGCTGCACGTCTTCCTGCCGCCGCTCGACGCCGCCGAGGAACACGCCGCGGCGGGGCAGGCGGGCGACGACTGGCTCGCGCTCGTGTCGGCGATCGAGCGGGTGGCGGAGGCGGAGGACGCGGCCGTCGTGCTCGAGGGCTACCCCCCCCCGTCCGACGCGCGGCTCGCACGGCTCCACGTCACCCCCGACCCCGGCGTGATCGAGGTCAACGTGCCCCCCACCGACACCTGGGACGAGCTGGTGCGGCTGCGCGAGGACCTCGACCGCGAGGCCCGGGCCGCCCGCCTCGGCGCCGAGAAGTTCGAGATCGACGGCCTGCACGTCGGCACGGGGGGCGGCGACCATCTCGTGCTCGGCGGCGCGACGCCGGCAGACAGCCCGTTCTTGCGCCGTCCCGACCTGCTCGCCAGCATGGTCTCCTACTGGAACAACCATCCCGCGCTCTCCTACCTCTTCGCGGGTCGGTTCATCGGGCCCACGAGCCAGGCGCCGCGGGTCGACGAGGCGCGGCACGAGAGCCTCTACGAGCTGGAAATCGCCATGCAGCAGCTCGCCGCCGCGGGGCCGCAGCCGGCGCCGTGGCTGGTGGACCGTGTCTTCCGGCACCTGCTCGTGGATCTCACCGGCAACACCCACCGGACCGAGTTCTGCATCGACAAGCTCTATTCGCCCGACACGGCCAGCGGCCGCCGCGGACTGGTGGAGCTCCGCGGATTCGAGATGGCGCCGCACGTGCGGATGGGGCTCGTGGCCCAGCTCGTCGTGCGGGCGCTCGTGGCCTGGATGTGGCGCACGCCGTACCGTGGCGAACTCGTCCGCTGGGGCACGGCGTTGCACGACCGCTTCATGCTGCCCACGTTCGTGATGGGCGACTTCCACGACGTGGTGGCCGACCTGCGCGAGGCCGGCTTCGCGTTCGAGCCGGCCTGGTTCGACGTGTTCAGGGAGTTCCGCTTTCCGCGGCTCGGCGAGCTGGCGCACGAGGGACTGCGGCTGGAGCTGCGGGGGGCGCTCGAGCCGTGGCACGTGCTCGGCGAGCAGCCGGTCGGCCCGGCCACGTCGCGGCTCGTGGACAGCTCGCTGCAGCGGGTGGAGGTGCTCGTGTCGGGGCTCGTGCATCCGCGGTATGCCGTGGCCTGCAACGGCCGTCGCGTGCCGCTCGCGCCGACCGGTCTGCCGGGCCAATACGTCGCCGGCGTGCGCTTCCGCGGCTGGCAGCCCCCGGAATGTCTCCATCCGACGATCCCCGTGCACGCGCCGCTCGTGTTCGACGTGGTCGACCTCTGGAGCCGCCGCAGCGTCGCCGGCTGCACGTGGCACGTGGCCCATCCGGGCGGCCGCAACTACGACACCCGTCCGGTCAATGCGCTCGAGTCGGAGAGCCGGCGGGTGAGCCGCTTCTTCGCGTCGGGCCACACTCCCGGCCCGCTCGAGCCGCCGCCGGAAGAAATCAACCCGGCGTATCCCTTCACGCTCGACCTCCGCCGCCGCCCGGGCCGCTGAAGGCCGACCGACCGCCTACCCCGCCGAAGCCCGCGTCACGCGGATTCCAAGAAGCGATCACGCGGCGAACCACATGCCCCGCAGCCAGACTCCGCGAGGGGTCGCCCGTGCCCGCGAGCCGGCGTAGGCGGCCAAGCGAAGCCAGG